>Ga0196970_1000663_pt1 | contig 35765 bp, 31 predicted proteins | sample S1v_513CmetaG_FD_148672 | JGI IMG/M metagenome (GOLD analysis project Ga0196970, IMG submission 148672) | Soil microbial communities from Anza Borrego desert, Southern California, United States - S1+v_5-13C | ecosystem: Environmental > Terrestrial > Soil > Desert | place: USA: California... | reverse complement strand
GCCCTCGCCGACCGCTGCTGCGCGCTGGCCAATGACCCCGAGCGCCTCAAGGCCGTCACGTGGTTCCACTGGTGGCCACAATTCGCATGAAACCTACTCAATGGAACCCTTCAGGCGCCGGCGGTATCACTTTCGGGGTGCACTCCAGGGTGTTCAGTTCACGCGGCCTCCCCTGCGGGCACATCCCGGGCATGTTAGGATATAGATCCTAACGGAAAATTCCGACGATGGCAAGCTGCTTTCGATTCTTGGCAGAACCTTGCCCCCACCCAACCCTCCCCCAGCGGGGCTGGGGGAGGGCTTCTTTCACCGCCCCGGCACCCTGCGCCGCCCGGCGCCCGCCTGCTGGGTGAAGAACGGCTTGCCGCCGGCCTTCTTCGCGCAGGTGGCCTTGCCGGTCCCCGCCGGCTGCCACGCCGGGACGAGGTGCTGCGGCCCCGGGCCGATCAGGTCGGCGCGGCCCATCTCCTTCAGCGCATCGCGCAGGACGGGCCAGTTCTCCGGGTCGTGGTAGCGCAGGAAGGCCTTGTGCAGGCGGCGCTGCTTCAGGCCCTTGGCGCTCGACACCGTCTCGCCGCCGACGCGGCGGATCGGGCGCAGCGTGTTGCGGCCGGTGTGGTACATGGCCGCCGACACCGACATGGGCGACGGCAGGAAGGTCTGCACCTGGTCGGCGCGGAAGCCGTTCCGCTTCAGCCAGAGGGCCAGGTTCATCATGTCCTCGTCCGACGTGCCGGGGTGCGCGGCGATGAAGTAGGGGATCAGGTACAGCTCCTTCCCCGCCCCCTTGGCAGCCTGGTCGAACATCCGCTTGAAGGAGTCGTAGGCGCCGATCCCCGGCTTCATCATCTTGGACAGCGGCCCGGCCTCGGTGTGCTCGGGCGCGATCTTCAGGTAGCCGCCGACGTGGTGCTTCACCAGCTCCTTCACGTATTCCGGGCTCTTCACCGCCAGGTCGTAGCGCAGGCCCGACGCGATGGAGATCTTCTTCACCCCCGGCACGGCGCGCGCCTTGCGGTACAGGTCGATCAGCGGGCCGTGGTCGGTGCCGAGATTCTTGCAGATGTCGGGGTAGACGCAAGAAGGCCGGCGGCACCGGCTCTGCGTCTCCTCGTCCTTGCAGGCGAGGCGGTACATGTTGGCGGTCGGCCCGCCCAGGTCGGAGATGTGGCCGGTGAAGCCCTTGGTCTTGTCGCGGATCTCCTGGATCTCGCGCAGGATCGAGGCCTGCGAGCGGCTCTGGATCACGCGCCCCTCATGCTCGGTGATCGAGCAGAATGAGCAGCCGCCGAAGCAGCCGCGCATGATGTTGATGGAGAAGCGGATCATCTCCCACGCCGGGATACGCGCGTCGCCGTACTTCGGGTGCGGTGACCGGGCGTAGGGCAGCGCGAAGACGCCGTCCATCTCCGGCGTGGTCAGCGGGATCGGCGGCGGGGTCAGCCACAGCTCCTTATCGCCGTGCCGCTGCACCAGCGGCCGGGCGTTGCCGGGGTTGGCCTCCTGGTGCAGCACGCGCGACGCCTGGGCGTACAGCACGGGATCGGTCGAGACCTGCTCGTAGGACGGCAGGCGGACGACGGTCTGCTCCGGCTCGCCGGGGCGGGGGGTGAGCGCGTCGCCCTCCTCCACCGCGGATGCCGCGTCCACCACGTGCCAACCTTCCGGCACCGCGTCGCGCAGGAAGGCGGTGCCGCGGATGTCCTGCATGGCGCGGGGCGCTTCGCCCTTCGCCGCGCGGTGGGCGACCTCGACGATGGCGCGCTCGGCGTTGCCGTAGAGCAGAAGGTCGGCCTTGGCGTCGACCAGGACGGAGCGGCGCACCTTGTCCGACCAGTAGTCGTAGTGCGCGATGCGGCGAAGCGACGCCTCGATGCCGCCCAGCACGATGGGCACGTCCTTGTACGCCTCGCGGCAGCGCTGGGAATAGACGATGGCGGCGCGGTCCGGCCGCTTGCCGCCCTCGTCGTTCGGCGTGTAGCTGTCGTTGTGGCGCAGCCGGCGATCCGAGGTGTAGCGGTTCACCATCGAATCCATGTTGCCGCCGGTGACGCCGAAGAACAGGTTCGGCTTGCCCAGCTCCTTGAACGGCTCGGCATCATGCCAGTCGGGCTGCGCGATGATGCCGACACGGAAGCCCTGCGCCTCCAGAAGCCGCCCGATGATCGCCATGCCGAAGCTGGGATGGTCGATGTAGGCGTCACCAGTGACGACGATCACATCGCAACTGTCCCAGCCCAACGCGTCCATCTCGGCGCGCGAGGTAGGCAGGAACGGCGCGGTGCCGAAGCGGTGCGCCCAGTGCTTGCGGTAGGAGAAGATGTCCTTGGCGGTCGGCATGAAACTTTCCGGTGAGGGCGGGACCCTCGGGGTTAACCAGGGCAATCGGATGAAGGTCTTTCATCCTACGTGGCGGGAAACGTTCCGGTCGGAGGCACGGCCTCCGACCGGCGGTCACGGACACCGCCGGCCGGGCGGGGGTCGCACCCCCGCCCGGAACGTTGCCCGGTCACGGCGGATTTCCTGATCCTACGTGACGGAAAACCGCATGATAGGTACATGGACCTTCACCCGATTGCCCTGCGGGGTTAACTCGTCCGCCTTGACATAGCGCGTCCGCCGCCCAGTTCAAAACATCACAAGGGTTGGCGACAGGAAAAAGCCGCTTTGCTCGTGCCGTGGCGCCGACGCCACACGTGGCGAAAATGATGCATTTCGCGTAAAATTTTACACAAACATGTCTGACTTTCGCCACACCGACCTAGCCTAAAGTTCACCCACCAGCGGAGCTGCACGGGATCACCTCGCTCCGAGCGCCTATGACCTTCGACGGCGCACCGATCCCTCAGCTCTATCGGACCAACCCTAAGGAGATACCGGCGATGTTATCTGGAACTGGATCTTCCTTATAGCGCTGTTTCGACCGCCCGCCACCGTTGCGCCAGCCCGTGCGTGCACGCGCTGCCGGGGGACACACTCTCGGCGGAGGTCGATCGGGAGGCCGCCTCCCACCCCCACTCCGATAGCAAGCCGCGCCCCAGGGGCGCCCACCCGGCCGCCTCGGCGCGCGCTGCCGGCGGCGTGACCACACGCCCGCTTAACCAAGGAAAAATTCATGGCTGACCTTTACGTCTCGACCTCCGGCTCCGACTCCAACGCCGGCACCAAGGACTCGCCGTTCCGCACCATCCAGAAGGCCTCGCAGGTCGCCTCCGCCGGCACCACGGTGCATGTGGCCCCGGGCACCTACGAGGGTGGTTTCCAGACCACCAAGAGCGGCACCAGCAGCGCCCCGATCCGCTACGTCTCCGACGTCAAGTGGGGCGCCAAGATCGTCGGCGACTCCAGCAGCGGCCAGGAGGCCTGGGACAACCGCGGCTCCAACGTCGTCATCGACGGCTTCGAGGTCGACGGCAGCGGCTCCTCGTGGCTGTTCGGCATCTACACCGCCGGCTCCAACTCGGTGGTGCAGAACACCAAGGTGCACGACATCGTTCGCAGTTCCGATGCCTTTTCGAAGGCCAGCACCGGCGTGGGCGGCGCCGGCATCATGGGCGACAGCTGGACCGGCGGCACCAACATCAAGGTGCTGGGCAACCAAGTCTACAACATCGGCCCGAACGGCTCCAGCAGCAGCCTGGTGCACGGCGTCTACATGGCCACCAGCGGCCAGGTGCAGAACAACGTGATCGGCAACGTCGTCGGCGACGGCATCACCACCTGGCATGACGCCACCAACCTGAAGATCCTCAACAACACGGTGTTCGAGGCGCGCGGCGCCGGCGTCATGATCGGTGCCGGTGGTCATTACCACTCGGACGGCCCGAACGACTACACGCAGGTCTCCAACAACATCATCTACGACAGCGCCAAGGGCGTCGAGGAGTACGGCGAGGTCGGCTCGCACAACACCTACACCAACAACCTAGTATACGCCAACGGGTCGAACTGGTCGCTGAAGAACAGCTCGCACTCCGGCACCGTCAGCGCCGATCCGAAGTTCGTGAAGTACGTCGCCACCGGCGGCGGCGACTACCACCTGACGTCCGGCTCGCCGGCCATCAACGCCGGCACCTCGTCGGGCGCGCCGAGCACCGACGCAAGCGGCGCGGCGCGCGTGGGTGCGGTGGACATCGGCGCCTTTGAGTACGGCGGCACCACGGCGCCGCCCCCGGCGCCGACGCCGACCCCGACCCCGACGCCCAGCACCGCGGCCGCGAAGATCGTGGTGAACGCCCAGGGCACCGCAGCGGCCGGCGTGAACGCGCACTTCAAGGTGCTGATCGACGGCAAGCAGATCGGCCAGGGCACCGCCGGCACCACCGCCAAGGACTTCACCTTCAGCGGCACGGTGAGCGCCGACGCCGCCCACAAGGTGCAGATCCAGTACGACAACGACGCGGTGATCAACGGCCAGGACCGCAACCTGACGGTCAACAAGGTCACCATCAACGGCAAGGCGGTGCTGCCGACCGCCTCCAACGTGAGCTACGACAAGTTCGCGCTGGACGGCAAGGACGTGATCGCCGGCCAGTCGGTGATGAAGTGGGGCGGCACGCTGATCGTCAGCGCCGACAAGAGCTACTTCCCCGCGTCGGCGGCGGCCCAGCAGGAGATCGTGGTGAACGCCCAGGGCACCGCGGCCGCCGGCGTGAACGCCCACTTCAAGGTGCTGATCGACGGCAAGCAGATCGGCGAGGGCACCGCCGGCACCACCGCCAAGGACTTCACCTTCAAGGGCAACGTGAGCGCCGACGCCGCCCACAAGGTGCAGATCCAGTACGACAACGACGCGGTGATCAACGGCCAGGACCGCAACCTGACCGTCAACAAGGTCACCATCAACGGCAAGGCGGTGCTGCCGACCGCCTCCAACGTGAGCTACGACAAGTTCGCGCTGGACGGCAAGGACGTGATCGCCGGCCAGTCGGTGATGAAGTGGGGCGGCACGCTGGTCGTTGCCGCCGACAAGAGCTACTTCCCCGCGGCGGCGGCGGCTCCGGCCAGCGCGGCGGCCCAGCAGGACGTCTACCAGCATCTGGTCAGCCAGAGCCTGGATGCGGCCTCGGCCCAGGCGGACGACCTGAGCACGCTCGGCCACGCGGTGGAGACGGCCAGCCTCTTCGACGCCGGCGCCATGGACTACATGGCGGACCCGCTGCACCACGTCGACGCGGTCCACTAAGCCCAGCTCCCCCAGGGGCGGCGCCAAGCGCCGCCCCTGAAGGCCCCGACCGGGCTTCCGCCCGGTCGGGGCCTTCGTGCGTCTTACTCCGGCACGTACAGCATGGACCCGTCCTTCAGGCGGTAGGCCACGCCGGCCTTGGTGCCCTCGCCCTGGCCGATGCTGCCGCTCGCTTTGTAGCGGTCGAGCTTCTGGCCGTCCTTCACCACGATCTCCATGTCCGGCTGGCCGGGGTTCTTGATCATGGTGACCTGGTCGTGGCTGAAGGGGTTCATGGGATTGTTGGCCGCCGCCAGCAACAGCGCCGCGATGATCACCAGGAAGACGTCGATCAGGTTGACCACCGACAGGATCGGGTCATCGGCCTCGGCTTCCTCCAGCAGCTTCAGACTCATGGCGCGTCCCCCTGCGCCAGGGCGTAGACGACGTCGGGCACGTCGTTGGCGCCCACGATGTCCGGGCGCCCGTGGCGGCGCCGTTCGATCTCCAGCAGTTCCTCGGCGTACCAACGCCGCCGCACGTTGACGATCAAATAGGTCAGCGACGCCGCGAGAAGCGCCAGGATGACCGCCGAGAAGGCGACGGTGAGATTGGCGCTCACCTCCGAGAGCTGTCCGTCGGCCAGCGCCTTCAACGCCGGCCCCATGGGGATCATGGTGGCGACCAGCCCCAGCATCGGCGCCACGCGCGTGGCGATGCGCGGCGCCTCCAGCCGCTTGAAGGCGAGCGTCTCCAGTTCAGTGGCGGTGAGGCGGCGGTCGTTCTGCCATGTCGCCAGCAGATCGAAGCCCGCCGCATCGCCGGCCCAGCGCTGGCGCATCTGCCACAGGAACGCCCCCAGGGCATAGAAGGCATAGAGGAAGAGGACGACCACCGCCAGCAGCACCGGCAACATGAAGAGCTGGCTGGCTTGGTAGAGCATGGTCTCGATGGATGCCTGCATGGCGTCAGAATCCTTGTGACTTGGGTGCGTGGGTGCTTCGGCGCGACTGGTTCCGTGCTCCGGCGGCGAAGGCCGCGGCCACGATCAGCACGGCGACCGGCACGGACCAGGGGACCGGCGCCGGCTCGGACGGCTGGGCCTGTTTCTCCAGGCGCTGGCCCTGCACCGGCTGCATCGGCTGCGCCGTGGACGATTCCGGGGCGGGCGGTGCCGGGGTGGCCTCCGCCGGCGGGGCCGCGGCGCTCAATCCGAAACCGGCAGCCTGCGCCACGAACTCGCGGAACTTCTGGTTGTCGCTGGCGACGTCGTAGCGCTCCGACAGCTCCTGCCAGCGTTGCGCCAGTTCGGCCAGGTCCTTCGGATCGGCGTGCCAGTAGTCCTTGCGCGCCGCCTCCAGCATGCGCTCGATGATCTGGGCCTGGGCGTGCGGGTTGTTCGTCTCGAACCACTCCTTGATGCCGAGGTCGTGCTTGTCGTCCACGTAGATGGCCTTCATCTCGGCCCACTGGTCGTCGCGGACGATCTCCGGCGAGGTCGCCTGCCAGCCCCAGAGGTTGTTGACGGTACCCAGCACCTCCAGCGTGCCGCTGTAGCCCTGCTTCTGCATTTCGGCTATCCAGCCCGGATGGAAGTAGCGGCCCTTCAGTTCCTTGGAGAGGAAGGTCGCCGCCGTCTCCGTCCGGGCGTTGCCGGTTTCGCGCAGGTTGGAGATGTAGAGGTCCGGCGACTTGCCGGTCAGGTGGCGGACCGCCAGCCCGATCCCGCCCAGATACTGGAACGGATCGTCGGTGGTGAGCATGCCGTAGAGGTTGGAACTGCGCGACAGCAGCGCGCCGTCCACACCCTTGAGGTGTTCGGCAAAGGCGTTGACCGTTGGCTTCTCGCCCCATTTCGCCTCGTCCGGTCCATAGGCGAACTGCATCCGGCCGAGGTACAGGGTGGCGAGCTTGCGGTCCGCCTCCTTGCGGTCCTCCTTGCCGTCGGCGCCGGCGCCCCAGCTATCCGAGGCCAGCGTGGCGTCGTCGAGCCCGGTGCCATAGGCGCCGGATTCCGACGAGAAGACGCGGGTCTGCGCCAGCCGCTTGGCGTCCTCGGCCGGCACCCCCTGGCCGCGCAACGCCGTCTCGATGGCGCGGGTGTTGGACGCCACGGCGTTGCCGGGCTCGTCCAGCTCGGCGGCTTGGCGGGCCGCCTCGGCCAGCCACTTCATCACGTTCGGGAAATGATCGCGGTAGAGGCCGGTCGCCGAGATCACCGCGTCCACCCGCGGGCGCTTCAGCTCCGCCGCCGGGATCGGCTCGACACCGGTGACGCGGCCGCCCGCGTCCCATTGCGGGCGGAAGCCCATGACTGCCAGCGCCTGCGCCTCCAGCATGCCGAAGTGGCGCATGGTCTCCACCGACCACAGCGAGAAGGCCAGCTTCTCCGGGTAGCGCCCGTGCGTCTGCCGGTGCTGCTCGATGAGCTTCTCGGCGGCCTCGCGCCCGGCCTCCCACGCCTGTTTGGTCGGCACACGGGACGGATCAAAGCCGTAGAGGTTGCGCCCGGTGGGCAGGCTGTCGGGATTCTTGATCGGGTCGCCGCCGTAGGAGGTCGGGATGTGCCGCCCCTCCAGCCCGGCGATCAGGCTGTCGTTCTCCTGGTTGCCGCTTAGTGCCGCCCAGTAGCTCCGCCCCTTCTCCAGCAGCTCGGCCACCGCGGCGTCGCCGGTGTACGGTTCGCCGTTGCGAATGTGCCGGTCGAGAAGCATCCAGGCCTTGGTCTCCCGCAGCTTGGTGTAGTCGGTGACGATCATCTCCTCGGGATCGTCGGGCATCAGCGCGGTCAGCAGCGGCTTGCCCAGCATCTGCATGACGGTGAAGAGCCACAGGTCCGCGTCGGCCGGCTGGCCGAATGTCGCCAGCCCGAGGGGCTGCTGTTGCAGGGCCAGATCGTGCAGGTGGGTGTGCAGGGCGTCGACGAAGCCCTTGAGGTCCCGCTCGATGGCCTCGGGCGCCCAGCCCATGTCCTTGTCGAGCGTCAGCTCGGCGACCAGGGCGCGCATATCCCCAGCGGTCTTCGCCTTGACCTCTCCCTCTTCCATGTTGAGCCAGGTGTGCAGCAGGTCGTGCAGCCGGTTGATCTCGCCATGCAGGCCGGCCGGCGCGAACGCCGGCGTGGCGTGGGAGATCGTCACCGCCCGTCCGCGGCGCTTGGTCTGCAGGGCTTCGCCGATGTTGTCGACGATGTAGGGATAGAGGACCGGCGTGCTGCCCAGCACGAGGTAGGGGAAGTCGAAGACCGACAGCCCGCGTTCCTTGCCCGGCTGCCATTCCTCGGTGCCGTGGGTGCCGTAGTGCACCAGCGCGTGCGCGCCGAACTGCTCCCGCGCCCACAGGTAGGCGGCAAGGTAGAAGTGCGAGGGCGGCACCTTGGTGTCGTGGTACAGCGCCTTCTCGCGGTCGTCGAGCTTCTCGCCGCGCGGCGGCTGCGGCAGGATGACGATGTTGCCGAGCCTCAGGCGCGGCACGACGAAGACGCTCTCGCCGTCAACCTCCATCGCCATGGCGGACTTGGAGGGATCGCCGAAGCGGGCGGTGACGGCGGAGCGGACCGCCTCAGGCAGGCCGTCGAACCACGCGCGGTAGCGGCTGATCGGGAACGCCTCGGCCAAGCCCTTGCGCAGCAGCGCCTCCAACTCGTCGTCGCGGTAGTAGGGCGCCAGCAGGGCGGTCATATCCTCCACCAGGGCGGCCTCGTCGCGCGTGTCGACGGTGTAGCCCCGCGCGTTCAGCGCATCGAGCGTGCTCTCCAGGCTGCGCGGCAGGTTCAGGAAGGACGCGCCGAGGTTCTTCTCGCCCGGCGGATAGTTCCAGAAGAAGATCGCCGCCTTCTTCTCCGCGTTGGGCAGGCGCTTCAAGCGGACCAGCGCCATGGCCTTGTCCACCACCGACTGAAGCTGATGGTCCATCGCCACGATGTCGCCGTCGGCCTTGCGCGTGTAGGCCGCCATGACGGGATCGACGATGCCCGCGTATTCCGGCTGCGCCAGATAGAAAGGGACGTCCAGCGGCGACACGCCGACAGGGTCCTGCTCCCAGTCGGCCTGCTCGCCCTTGCGGTAGGGCATGGCCTGCACGACGGGGATGCCCAGCCGCTCGAACTCGGCCTTGCGCCCTTCCGGATTGAGCACGATCTGCGAGTTGATCAGCACGTCGGCGACGGGCGTGCCGTCGACCGACGCCAGCCGCGTGATGTCCCCGTTCGTCATCGCCGGCGTGTAGATCGGCAGGGCGACACCCCCGGCCGCTTCGATGCGGCGCACCGTGTCGTCCATGAAGCCGGTCAGTTCGGCGCCCAGGTACGCCTGGTGGAAGAGGAGCGCCACCACCGGCGGCCGGTTCGCCGGATCGACACCCTTCCACGCCAGATAGGCCTTGAGGTCGGGGAACACCCGGCCGGGGTAGTCGGGGTGGTAGATGCCCGCGTCGGGGAACTCCTGCGGCGGCGGGCATTCCGGCTTGTCCGCCCCGAACAGCCTCCGGTCGATCTGGCAGAGGAAGGCGGCGAAGTTCGCGCGCCCGCCGTTGCTGTAGTAGACGCGCAGATGCTTGGCGATGTCGTCCGGTACGCCGCTGACCTCCACGCCCCTGGACTGGAACCACACCCAGGGAGCGGTGACGTCCTTCATGACGGGCCCCAACCGCGACCGCGCCTTGTCCATCGCCGCGCCGTAGGGCGCGTCGATGACGACGAGGTCGTAGCGGGACAGGTCCGCCGCCTTGAAGCCCGGTTCCAGCGTCTCGACGAAGCGGTATTCCATATCGATGCCGGCAGCCTTGGCCAGCGGCTCGATCCGTTGGAACTTGCCGGGTTGGGTGGGCTGGGCGGCGAGGAACAGGACGCTCTTGCCCCAGGCCGGCGACGCGGACGCCAGCAGCACCGAAAGCAGGAACAGGACCAAACGGCGTATCGGAGCGACAGTCATCGAACCGTTCCGTCAGAAGGACGCGTTCATGGCGAGATAGATCGTGCGGCCCTGTTCGACATAGCCGAACAACGGCGACTTGTCGGCCAGACGCACGTCCGTGATGTTGTTCAGGCCGGCCCGCAGGCGCAGGTTGTCGTTGATCTGATAGCTGCCGGTCAGGTGCAGGAGCGTGTAGGAAGGCGCCCGCTCCGAGCCGGTGGTGGTGGCCAGGAACTGGCGGCCGATGTACTCGCCCGTCAGCTTGGTCTGCCAGGGACCGCTCGCCCATTCGAGCCCGAGGTTGCCGCTGTGGCGCGGTCGGCCGTCCAGCTCCGCTCCGGTGTCACGGTTGGTGGCGTACAGGTACAGATAGTTGGCGGACAGCGCGAAGCCGGCCCCCAGTTCCTGGCGTCCCGACGCCTCGAACCCGTCGATGCGGGCGTGCGAGATGTTGTCGTAGATGTAGGTGCGCCGGGTACCCTGGACGCTGATGAGGCGGGTGTCGATCAGGTCGTCGATGTCGTTGCGGAACAGGGCCGCCGCCACCGAGCTGCCCGACTGGCTCCAGTCGAAGCCGATCTCCCAGGAACGGCTCGTCTCCGGCCGCACGTTGGCGTTGCCGAGGAAGGTGTGCGGCCCTTCGGCGCCCACATAGTTGGGGGAGATCTGCTTCAGCGTCGGCGCCCGGAACGCCTCGCCATAGCCGCCCTTGACGATGAGGGACGGGGTGGCCTTCCAGACCACATAGGCGCGCGGGCTGAGTTCGGTGCCGAAGAGTTCGTGCCTGTCGCCGCGCCCGCCCAGCGTGACCGACACCGTGTCGGTAAGCGAGATCTCGTCCTGCAGGTAGAGCGCCTTGTGCGTGGCGCTGTCCTCGCCGCCGCGCAGCCCGGCGTTGCGCAGCGTCTCCGTCCGGTGTTCGCCGCCGGCCGTGAAGACCTGGCTTTCACCGACCGGGACCGCCACGTTGCCGTCCAGGATCTTGTCCTTCAGGTTCTGCGGCCGGGTGGGCGCAATGTTCTCGGTGCGGCTGTTGGTGACGTCGAATTCCATCTGGGTGTAGCGGATTTCCGGCCGCACCACCCCGAACTCTCCCCGGTAGCCGACGGACTGCTGGCTGCGCTTGAGGTCGTACTTGTCGGTGAAGAAGCGCCGACGACCGGACGTTTCCTGATTGCCGCGCCAGCGGTCCTCCCGGCTTTCCAGCAGGTTCACGAACACTTCGTGCCCCTCGACCGGACGGAAGGAGAGGTCCACGGCGCCGCCGCGCCGATGCCGTCCTTCCAGTTCGCTCAGGCCCGGGCTTTCCGGCAGCGGCACGGCGGCCTCGCGGAAATCCTCGGCCGAGAAACCCAGGCTGAACTTCTCCCCCAGCGGGCCGCCCGCGGACACGGCGAACTGCCGGCCGTCGCCGCCCTTGTCGAAGTTCACGTCGCCCCGCACGGTCCCCTGACCGCTCCAGACCTTCCCAGCCTTCCTGGTGATGATGTTGACGACGCCGCCCATGGCTTCCGACCCATAGAGCGCGGACATCGGACCGCGAACGACCTCGATGCGTTCCACCTGGCTCATGGGGACCCAGCCGTACTGGAAGTCGGAGTGACCGATCACGTCGTCGGTGGCCGAGACCCTTCGTCCGTCGACAAGCACGAGCGTGTGACGGTTGTCCGTTCCGCGAATCGAGAAGGTCTTGCGCCCACCGACCTGCTGGCCGAGGAGGTTGATGCCGGGGGTGGAGCGCACCGCCTCCAGCAGGTCGGTGGCGCCCTTCTTTTCGATCTCCTTGGCGTCGATGATGGTGACGGACGCGGGGGCTTCGGCCGCCGAGTGCTCGGTGCGGGTGGCGGTGACGGAGACCGGATCGAGCCGCGTCACCGCGTCCTGGGCGATGGCGGGGACGGCGAGCAGAAGGACGAACGGCAGAGGTGCCAAATACGACAGGTTGCGCGAAGCAAGCATGGGTCAGGTCCATGAGAAGTGTTGGACGATGGCCTGGCTGGCTTGCGCGGTGGCGCTGGCTGGCTGTGGCGGAGCGGCGGTGGATTACTTGGTCAGGATCAGTTTGTTGGCCCGCGTGACCCGCAGGCGGTAGGTCTGGCCGGCGTGGCGGATGAGGACTTCGCCGGCACCGCGCAGGAGCTGGGCGGCATCGACGACTCCCGCCTCATCCGGCACGGCGTGGCGCTTGGGTGGAGAGGCAGCCATGGGCTCCGGCATCGCCGCATCTTCCCCTTCTTCGATGGTCGGCATCCCGCTTAGGATCTGTTACGCGATTGATAATCATTCTCAAGTACTACTACGAAAAGCCGATTGTCAATAGCGCGCGTGGGGTGATCCAAGGCTGCGAACCCAGCCGCGGCCTGTGGGCATTATCGCGACTGGCGCATCAGTCCGAGCGCCGACAGCGACACGGCAAAAACGCCGGCCAGGGTGAGGAACGCCACGTCGTAGCCATGCGCGAGCGCAGCCCGCCGGGCGGCCTCGTCGAGCAGCGCGAACCCGTCGCGGTGGCTGCCGGAAGCCACATCCAGCACGATGGAGATCAGGCTGACGCCGAGCGAGCTCCCGAGCTGGCGGCCGAAGTTGATGGCGCCGGACGCCTGCGGGACTTCGTGCGGCTCCAGCAGGAGGAGCGACCCCGCCGTGACCGGCGGCATCATCAGGCCGAGGCCGACCCGCCCGACCAGGATCCACAGCAGCAGCCAGGGAATGCCCGTCGCCGCGTCGATCCCTCCCATCAGCGCGCAGGATGCGATGAACAGCGCCCCGCCGCACAGAATCGGCACGCTGCGCGCGACGCGGTCGGTCAGCCACCCGGCGACCGGAAACGTCGCAGCCATGGCCAGTCCGCCCGGCAGCAGCAGCAGGCCCGTGCCGCTCGGCATCATCCCCTTCACCTGCTGAAGGTACAGCGGGATCAGGTAAGTGGAGGCGTATAGCCCGCCGCCCAGGACAAGGGTCAGCAGGAAACCACCGACGAACGCCGGCGAGCGGAAGACCCGCAGCTCAAGCAGCGGCGACGGGGCAAACCACTCCCAGACCAGGAAGGCCGCCAGGCCGAGCCCGCCCGCGATCAGCCCGCCCTGCACCGCAAACCGGTCCCACCCGATCTTCGGACCGCTGGACAAGGCCCACAGGAGCACCGCCAGCGTCCCGGCCAACAGCACCAGCCCCGCGACGTCGAGCCGGCGGACCGGCAGCGTGTCGTCCCGCCCCGGCAGATGGGCCAGCGCCATGGGAAGGCCGACGGCGCAGGCCGGCAGCGCGATGAGGAAGGTCGCCCGCCAGGACACCAGATCGACGAGAAGCCCCCCGATCACCGGCGCGATGGCGGGCGCCAGGATCACCCCCAGGCCGTAGATTCCGAACCCCTTGCCCCGCTCGCCTTCCGCGAAGACCCGGAAGATCACGAGCATGCCCAGGGGCTGGATGAGCCCGGCCGCCGCCCCCTGCAGGATGCGCGCGACGATGAGCCAGCCGATGTCCGGGCTGCACGCTCCCAGGACGGACCCGGCACAGAAGACCACCATGGCGGCGACGTAGGTCGTGCGGATGCCGAACCGCTCCACGCACCAGGCGTTGGCCACCATGGCGGTGGTCATGGCCGCCAGGAACCCGGTGACCAGCCATTGCACGGTCTGCTGGTCGACGGCGAAGATCCTCATCAATCCGGGCAGCGCCACGTTGAGGATCGTCGCAGCCAGCACCATCGAGAAGGTGCCGACCATGGCCGTCGCGGTCGCCAGCCATTTCTCGCGGGCGCCGCCCGGCCGGTCAATCGAAGCCACGGCAGGGTCCTTCATCGGGTTCATTACGGGGTCTCATCCACCCGCCGGCGGATGTCGCGCAGCATGCGGTGCAGGGCAGCGAGGTCGTCGCCTGGCATGCCCGACAGCAGCTCCCGGCGGAGGTTTGCTGCCACCGCCTCGATCTTCGCCAGCATGGCGCGCGCGTTCTGCGACAGGTGGATGCGCCGGCTGCGGCGGTCGTGGGCGCACATGCGGCGCTCCACCCAGCCGTCCGCCTCCAGCCGGTCGAGCAACCGCACCAGCGTCGGCCCCTCGACCCCCAGCAGCTCCGCCAGCTCCTTCTGGGTGACGCCGTCACCGGCCCGGTCGACGAGCACGAGTGCGCGCCATTTCGCCTGGCTGAGCCCGAGGGGGCGCAGGCGCTGGTCGAGCTTGAGGCGCCACGCCCGCGCGGTGTCCTGCAACTGGATGCCGATGGAGGCAAATAGGGTCTGGTTGTCGTCGGTCATTCTACGAAGCCCATATTAACTAGCATGCTATCAAATAGTACGCTACCATTCAAGGCTGGTTCGGGCGCGCGGCTTCCGTATGGATGCAGGTGAAGGTTCCCCCTACATCCTTGACGCTACCCCGGCGCTGGCCGGCGCACTGTCACGATGCAGCAGATCAGGGTATCCGCCATGCCACTTTCCGCCCCCGAAGAGCGCGAGCTGAAACACACACGGGTGGTCGTCTGCCGGGGCTATCACAGGCGCGACGGGTTGTGGGACATCGAGGGCCACATCACCGACACCAAGTCCTATTCGTTCGAGAACCAGTGGCGGGGCACCATCCACCCCGGCGACCCGCTGCACGAGATGTGGATCCGCCTGACGCTCGACGACCAGCTCACCGTGGTGCGCTCGGAAGCCGCCACCGACGCTAGCCCATACCGGGTGTGCCCGGACATCGCGCCGGCGTTCAAGGCGCTGGAAGGTCTTCGCATCGGGCCGGGCTGGATGCGCGCGGTGAAGGAAAGGCTGGGCGGCAGCCGGGGCTGCACGCACCTGGTGGAGCTGCTCGGGCCGGTGGCCACCGTGGCGTTCCAGACCGTCTTCGCCGGCAAGCGGTCGCACGCCCAGGGTCCCCGGAAGAAACCCGCCCTGCTCAACTCCTGCTACGCCTTCGCCGAGGACGGGGAGAACGCGCGAAGGCTGTGGCCGGAGTACTTCGCCGACCGGGAGAAAACCTAAAGCTCGGGCCGCAGCGCTGCGGCGATGGTGATGCGCTCGGCGCCGTCGAGCGCGTCGCGCATCGCGGCTTCCTCGGTAAAGCGGCCGCGCAGGCGGCGCCCCTCGCAGACCACCTCGACGTGGTCGCCGGCGAACGGCCACGGGTCGAGGGTGAGCTCCGCGACATTCCCGTTCGGGGCCCGGAGGCACAGGCCGGCACACTCCGTGCCGGTCGTCGGCACGTTGGGAATGCGGATCTCCCGCGTGACGCCCCAGCAGATTTCCAGCGAGAGTCGGTCGACGGTGGCGACCAGACGGCGGTTGCGCTCGATGACGTCGGGCGCGACCTCGACACGGTAGTGCGGGTCGGCCCCCAGCGCCTCGATGGTTTGGCGCTGGAACGAGTGCTGCGTCGCCAGGAAGGCGCGGACGCGTGCGGCGTCCTCCGGCGATGCCTTGGTGAAATCGAAGAAAAGTCCGTAGAGCGTGTCGGCGTGCAGCGAGACCAGCAGTGCCGGGTAGTGCCCGAACACGCGCGCGAGCCTCACGCCGCGAGTCCAAAGTCCCGTGTGCGTTTCGGCGCCCACTTCGTGGAACGCGTGCGGACGGCCCGTCGCCGGGTTGAGCGTCGGGGCGGTTTCCCATACCAGCCAGCCGATGTCGTGCAGTTCGGCGGCAAGGCAGACCTCCTCGTGCGGCGAGGGCGCGGCGAAGCCGTCGTTGCCCCACGCCCGCAGGAGCTGGCCCGACAGCCAGGAGTGGCTCGGCTGCGCGATCGCGATCACGCCATCGCCATCGTCCCGAAAGAGCATCGTCAGGCTCCGGCGGTCATCCCTGGGTGGGAGGTTGGGGCTCACCCGGAGCCGGCGGTGCGTCGGGCGGCGCGTCGGGCGTGGACGGCTCCGGCAGCGGGATCGGCGGCGGCATGGGAATGTCCGGACCTTGTGGCGGCGGATAGGGGCTCATGACGCATTGCCTCCTCAGAACAGGTGTGGGTTCCGTCGGTGCAGCGACATCGCGGACCCGGCATCGTCCACCGGCGGCAAGACGGCGATCTCCGCGCGGGTCATCCCGTCGATGCGCAGGGCGTCTCCGTTCGGCCGGAACCGTACGCGGTCGATGGCGATGGCCACGTGCTTCGAGGGCCCCCGGTTGGCACCCACCGACACCACGATGGTCGCGGGGGTTCCGCAGTTGTCCAGGGTGACGTCTTCCACTGTGCCGACCCATTGGCCGTCGGCGCTGATGACGTTGCGTTCGATCAGGTCATCCGGGTCCGACAGCTCGATGCCCCCAATGACCGGCAGGTCGCCCGCCTCGGGACACGGGGCGTTCGGAGCTGCCGTCGCCCCTGGGATCGGAAGGCCCAGGCAGAGCGCCAAGGACAGCGCTCCGAGAACCATGGGCTTGCGCACGACCGCTCTCCCCTGTTGTTGTGGACATCAGCAACAACAGGGACGGCACGGCCGTCCTCTCGTGGGAGAGCACGAAAAAGCCCGCCGGGCGCATGGCCCGGCGGGCTTTTTGTATCAGGCGGCTATGGCAGCCAGCTCGGTAACGGCCACGTAGCTATCACGTTGATCGGCCAGGTTGCCCAATAGGTCCTTCAGGCTATCACGAGCAAAGGGGTTCACCGTCTCTTCCAGCTTTTTCTGCACGACTGCGATGTGTTCGTCCAAGATGTTCAAGTGAGTCCGCGCGGCGACAACAACATCATTAGACAAGGCGAGAGTCCTCATAGCCATTAGCTCCTTTGTATCTCGCATTGAGCCGTATCTTGCATATAACGGTATCATTGAGCCGTTTTATTGGTTAATTAAAAATTAACGCTCAATTTTGCCTCATCTTCCGTGATGGCTACATCACAGGTTCTATGACCTAACGCTTGATTTACTCAGCAGAAGTGAGGGCATTGTCGAGATGCTTTGAAACGTAGCCGTGGCGTTACGGCAACGCGTTGCCGGAATGAAACAGATTACGAAAAATGTTTCCCAAACATGTCTGACTTTCGCCACACCGCCTTGGCCTACGGTCCTCCCCACGAACGGAGCCGTACGGGACCAACCTGTCCCAACGTTTGAGACTGCCGATGGGGCGTCCCGAACGCGCAGGCTCCACTTGGCCCATCAGCGAGGAGACACCGGCAATGCCAGGATCTTCCTTCTAGCTTTCCCAGACGGTGACCGTCTGCCGTCCATGCAGAAGGCCGCGTCTTAACGCGCTGTCGGCGAGGGCCGACAGGGGAACACCGGATGGTGCAGGGTGCACGTCGATGCCCCTCCCATCAAACCGATAGCAAGCCGCGCTCCATGGGGTGCCCGACGGGCAGCCTCGGCGCGCTCGACAGCGGCTTCGTGCCCATCACGAACGCACGCACAGCAAGGGATTTTGATTATGGCTGATCTTTACGTCTCGACTTCCGGCTCCGACTCCAACGCCGGCACCAAGGACTCGCCGTTCCGCACCATCCAGAAGGCGTCCACGGAAGCGTCGGCCGGCACCACGGTGCATGTGGCCCCGGGCACCTATGAGGGCGGCTTCCAGACCACCGCGAGCGGCTCCGCCGACGCCCCGATCCGCTACGTCTCCGACGTCAAGTGGGGCGCCAAGATCGTCGGCGACTCCGGCAGCGGCCACGAGGCCTGGGACAACCGCGGCTCCAACGTCGTCATCGACGGCTTCGAGGTCGACGGCAGCGGCTCCTCGTGGCAGTTCGGCATCTACACCGGCGGCTCCAACTCGGTGGTGCAGAACTCCAAGGTGCACGACCTCCTCCAAAGCTCCGACGTCATGGATCAGGCCAGCGATGGCTCCGGCGGCGCCGGCATCATGGGCGACGGCTGGAGCGGCGGCACCAACATCAAGGTGCTCAACAACGAGGTCTTCAACATCGGCCCGTCCGATGAGAGCAGCAGCCTGGTGCACGGCGTCTACATGTCGACCAGCGGCGAAGTGCAGAACAACGTGATCGGCAACGTCGTCGGCGACGGCATCACCACCTGGCACGACGCCACCGATCTCGAGATCCTCAACAACACGGTGTTCGAGGCGCGTGGCGCCGGCATCATGATCGGCAGCGGCGACCATTACAACTCGAGTGCCCCGAACGACAACACGCGAGTCGCCAACAACATCGTCTACAACAACGCCACGGGCATCCAGGAGTACGGCGAGGTCGGCTCCAACAACAGCTACACCAACAATCTCGTCTCCGGGAACGGGTCGGACTGGTCGCTGCAGAACGGCTCGGACACCGGCACGGTCAGCGCCGATCCGGAGTTCGTCGATTACGTCGCCACCGGCGGCGGCGACTACCGTCTGGCTTCCGGCTCGCCGGCCATCGACGCCGGCACCTCGTCGGGCGCGCCGAGCACCGACGCGAGCGGCGCCAACCGCGTGGGCGCGGTCGACATCGGCGCCTACGAGTACGGCGGCACCTCGGCGCAGCCCCCGGCCCCCACCCCGACGTCCGGCACCGAGGCCACCGAGGTCGTGGTGAACGCCGCGGGCACTGCGGCTGACGGGGTGAACGCCCACTTCAAGGTGCTGATCGACGGCAAGCAGATCGGCGAGGGCACCGCCGGCACCACCGCCAAGGACTTCACCTTCTCCGGCAACGTGACCGCCGACGCGGCCCACACGGTGCAGGTGCAGTACGACAACGATGCGGTGATCGACGGCGAAGACCGCAACCTGACCGTCAACACGATCACCATCAACGGCAAGGAGGTGCTGCCGACCGCCTCCAACGTGAGCTACGACAAGTTCGCTCTGAACGACCAGGAGGTGATCGACGGCCAGTCGGCGATGAAGTGGAACGGCACGCTGATCGTCAATGCCGACGAGGACTACTTCCCCGGTGCCACCGCGGGGGCGGCTCCGGCCAGCGCGGCGGCCCAGCAGGACGTCTATCAGCACCTGGTCAGCCAGCACCTGGATGCGGCCTCGACCCAGGCGGACGACCTGGGTGCGCTCGGCCACGCGGTCGACACCGCCGGCGTCGTCGGTGATGCCGGTGGCATGGGCGCCGCGCTCGCAGAGCTGTACTACCTGGACGTGGCGGCCTAAGTCGTCACCCCAGACGCCCTGAGGTCACAAGGCTCCGACCGGAACGTCTTCCGGTCGGAGCCGACGGCCGTCTCTATCCGGCGGACAGGGCGCGTGCGACCGCGGCGGCGGCGGCCAGCGTACGCCGGTCGTCGCCGGGGCGGCCGACCACCTGCACGCCGACCGGCAGGCCCGCCGGCCCGTACAGGCCCGGCACGGTGACACAAGAAGCACCCAGCAACGTCCAGACCCGGTTGAACACCGGGTCGCCGGTCGCCCCCAATCCCTCCGGCGCCTCGCCCGGTGCGCTTGGAGCCAACAGCACATCCAGCGCGCCCAGCGCGTCACCGAATCCCGCCCGACCGTCCGCCGCAACCGCCCTGGCCGCGTCGTAATGCTCGGGCGCGACGGCGGCGCCGGCTTCCAGGATCTCGCGCAGCTTGGCGCTGAGCCGGTCGGGTGCCGTCAGCATCTCCGGCGCGCAGGCCCGCACCCCCTCGTAGGCCATGACGGTCTTCTGCGCCTCGAACAGGCCGCGCCAGCGCTCGGGCAGCGCCACCTCGCGCACCTCGATCCCGGCGGCTCGCAGACGACGGGCCGCCTCGTCCAGCGCGTCGCGCGCAGCCCTCCCGGCGGCCTCCCACTCGTGCGTGCGGCACAGGCCGATCCGTGGACGGAACGGCTCGTCCCCGATGCGCAGCGTCGGCCGCCCGGTGAGCACGGAGGCGAAGAAGGCCGCGTCCTCCACCGTCGCGGCGAAGACGCCGACCGTGTCCAGGCTGTCGGCGAAGGGCCGTACGCCGGTGCGGTCGATCAGCCCGAAGGTCGGCTTGTAGCCGACGCAGCCGCAGTAGCTCGCCGGCCGAATCACCGAGCCCGCCGTCTGCGTGCCGAAGGCCAGCGGCACCATGCCGTCCGCCACCGCCGCCGCCGAGCCCGAGGAGGATCCGCCCGGCGTACGGCCGGCATCGTGCGGGTTGCGCGTCTTGCCGGGCTGGAAATAGGCGAACTCGGTGCTCACCGTCTTGCCGAGCACCAGCGCGCCGGCCTGCCGCGCCAGCGCCACACAGGCGGCGTCGCGCGGCGGCCGGAACCCATCGTACAGCGGCGAGCCGTAGCCGGTGGGCATGTCGGCGGTGTCGATGATGTCCTTGACGCCGACCGGCAGGCCCTTGAGCGGACCCCTGCCGGAGCGGTCGATGCGCCGCGCCGCCGCCAGCGCCGCGTCCGGGTCGAGGTGCTGCCACGCCTGCACCTCCGGCTCGCGATCGGCGATGCGGTCCAGGCAGGCGCGGGTCAGCGCTTCGCAGGTCAGGCTGCCGTCAGCGATGCGCTTGGCGGCCTCCAGGGCGGTTGGGATGCGGCTCATAGCGTGCACCAGTCCTCGATGATGCGGCCGTACGCCTCGACGGCCTGGTCGACGCGCGAGACGAGGCAATACTCGTCGGTCTGGTGCGCCATCGCCGCCTCGCCGGGGCCGAGGATCACCGTCGGCAATCCGCCCATGGCCGGCGTCAGTGCCGAGGCGTCGGTGAAGTAGGTCGCCCCCCTGACCACCGGCGCCTCGCCGAGCAGCGGCGTCATGATGGCGAAGACGCGGCGCATCCAGGACTCCTCGGGATCGGTCCACACCGCCTCCACGTCGATGATCGGGTCCATCGCCACGTCGGCGCCGAGGAAGCTGCCCAGCGCCTCCCGAACCCGCGCGTGCGCCTGGCCGGGCACGGTGCGGATATCCAGGCCGATCTCGGCACGGTCGGGCACCGAATTGACGTTGATGCCGCCATGGAAGGTGCCGACGTTCAGAGTCGGGCCGCCGAGCACCTCGTGCCGGCGCTCGTTGAAGTCGAAGTCGTCCAGCTTGACCACGGCGCGCGCCGCCTTGGCCACGGCGTTGACGCCCTTCTCCGGCATGGAGCCGTGTGCGGTCACCCCCTCCGTCACCGCCTTCAGCCATAGCGCCCCCTTGTGGCCGACCAGCGGATAGTTGGAGGTCGGCTCCGCCACCACCAGCGCCCCGGCCTTGCCCAGCAGGCCCGGCTGATTGCAGAGATGGTACGCCCCCTCGCACCCGGTCTCCTCCGCCGCGGTGATGACCAGCAAGGCGCCGGGGCCTTGTTCCAGGATCACGCGGCGGGCGATGCAAGCCTCGACGAAGGCGGCGACGCCGGCCTTCATGTCGCTGGAGCCGCGGCCGTAAAGCCGGCCGCCGTCGATGTCGCCTCCGAACGGATCCCGCGTCCACTCCCGCATGCCCAGCGGCACCGTGTCGATGTGACCGGTGAAGGCGATGGGAGGCTTGCCCTCCTGGCCGCCGATACGCGCCACCAAGCTCGCGCGGCCTTCGCCGAAGCCGACCGTCGTGACGGCGAAGCCGTTGTCCTCCAGCCGCTTGGCGAGGATGTCGGCGCAGCGCCGCTCGTTGCCGGGCGGGTTGATGGTGTTCTGCCGGACCAGCGCCTGGGTGAGCGCAACAGCGGGGGAGCGCGTCATGGGATCCTTCCTGTTACCCGAAATACGCCTGGTGCACGTCGTCGCGTCATCCAACTCAGACAACAAGGTATTCGTCCATTGCCCCGCCTCGCTCCAGGTCTTCGCGATGGCCGCGCAGGACGATTTTCCCCTTCTCCATGATCGCGCATTCCCTGGTCATGCTGAAGACCATCGGCACGTTCTGTTCGACGATGAGGACCGTGATGCCCTGCTCGCGGTTGATGCGGACCAGGATTTCCGCGATCTGCTGCACGAGCAGGGGGGAAATGCCGTCGGATGGTTCATCGAGCAGGATCACCTTGGGATGGGCCATGAAGGCTCGGCCGATCGCAAGCATCTGCTGTTCGCCGCCGCTCAGCGTCCCGGCCCGCTGATCGAGCCGCCCCCCGAGATGCGGAAAGTAGCCGAGGACCTCGTCGAGACGGCTCGGCAGCCCGACCCCGGAGCCGACCCGTCCCATTTCAAGATTCTCGCGGACGGTCATGTTCGCGAAGGTGCCCCGCCCCTGGAGCACGGCGGTGATGCCGAGCCGCGCCCTGTCATGGACCGGCAGAGACGTGATGTCCCGCCCACCGGCAACGATGCGTCCGTAGGTCGCCGGGTTCAGACCGCTGATGCAGCGGACGAGGGTGGACTTGCCCATGCCGTTGCGGCCAAGGATCCCGAGGATGCCCCGTGCCGGAATCATGAGACTGAGGTCGTGCAGAACGGTGATGCTGCCATAGCCGGCGCTGACGTGCTGCAGGTCGAGTTCCATCACGCCTTTCCCAGATAGATGCTGCGCACCCGCTCGTCTGCGGAAATCGCCTCGAAACTGCCCTGGGCGAAGACCCGACCGAGGTGGAGGACGGTGACCGGTGCGCGCAGGTCGCGGATGAACTGGATATCGTGCTCGATGATGACGGCGGACAGACCCAACTCCCGGGACAGCCGGCGAATGAGTTCGGCCGTCGCGTGCGTTTCGGCCGCCGTCATGCCGGCCGTCGGTTCGTCGAGCAGGAGCAGGTCGGCGTCGTTCCCCAGCAGCAGCCCGATCTCAAGCCATTGCCGCTGGCCATGCGACAGCGACACCGCCTTGTACTCCGCGAACTCGACGAGCCTGACGAGATCCAGCACCTGCGCGATGCGGCCGACACTGTCGCGGGGACGCCGGCGGGACGCGAGCACGGCCAGTTCCACGTTCTCCCAGACAGACAGGTTGGGAAAGATGCTCGGCGTCTGGAACTTCCGCGAGATGCCCAGCCGGGCGCGTTTTTCCACCGACAGCCGGGTGACGTCGCGGCCACGGAATTCAATGCTGCCCGCCGTGGGCTTCAAGTGCCCGGACACCATGCTGATGAAGGTGGTTTTGCCGGCTCCGTTCGGACCGATGATGCTGGCGATGCCTCCGGCCGGCAATTCGAAGTCGACGTCGGCGTTGGCGATCACCCCGCCAAAGCTCTTGGACAAGCCGCGGATGCGAAGCAGCGTTTCCGTCATGGCTGGCTCCGAAACCGCTCCACGAGCGACGGCAACGCTGCGGCGACACCGCCTCGGAAGTAGGCGATGACGACGATGAAGAGGATGCCGATGCACAACTGCCAGTATTGCGGTGTAATGGCACTCATCAGGTTGGAGATGGAGGACACCGCGATCCCGCCGATCAGCGCGGCGAGCAACGACGAGCGCCCGGCGATCGCCACCCAGACCACGATCTCGGTCGAGAACAGGACCCCGCCCAGGGACGGTGAGACGAACCCGGAATGCATCCCGTAGAGCGCGCCGGAGAGGCTCGCCACCGCCGCGGATACGGAGAAGGCGAGCGTCTTGTAAAGTGAGGTGGAGATTCCGAGCGAGGTCATGCGCGATTCGTTCTCTCGGATCCCGGCAAGGATCTTGCCGAACCGTGAGCGAGTGAGCCCGCGCAGCGCGGTATAGGTCACCACCATGACCAGCAGAACGGCGTAGTAAGCCGGGATGTCTTCGTACAGCGGGTATTCCAGCGCAGATCCCAGCGTCAGGGTCATGCGCATAAGGAAGAGCCCATTCCACCCGCCGGTCCATTGCGATTGGCTGACCGCGATCTGCTCGGCAATGATCGACAGGGCGAGGGTAACCAGCACGAAATAGCTGTCGCGCACGCCGGCGCTGAAGAGGAACCAGCCGACGAGGCCGGCGACGAGGGCGGCGGCGGCCAACGCCACCAGCAGACCGACATAGGCCGGATTGACGCCCAGCGGCTGCTTCATGGCGATGCCCAAGGCATAGCCCCCAAGGGCGAAGAAGGCCGCCTGTCCGAAGCTGAGGATGCCGACGTTTCCCCACAGCAGGGCAAGCGACATGGCGAGTATGCCGTACAGCATGTACTGGGGGAGGATGTAGACAACGTATCCCGAGGTGACGAGTGGAATGGCCGCCAGGATCAGGAAGAGGACGGCTGCGGGCACCTCCTCGCCGGGACGACTCCCACGCGCCCGGCCATGAACGACAGCCATGCTCATCGGCGACCACTCCCGAGCAGCCCCGTAGGCCGGAATCTCAACAGGACGATCGCCAGCACGAAGACGATCGTCTGCGCCACCACCTGGCTGCTGAAGAGCGCGAACAGGGTTTCGGAACCGCCGATGATAAAGCTTCCGACAACCGTCCCGCCAAGGATCTGGCCCAGGCCGCCGAGCGTCACGACAAAGAAAGACCGCACCAGGAAGACGTTGCCGATGTAGGGATCAATGCTCAGCATGGGGCTGATGAGAGCGCCGGCGAGGCCTGCCAAGGCGGCCCCCAGCGTGAAGACCTGCCGGTAGAGGAGAGCGATGTTCAGCCCCAGGAGAGCCGCGGATTCCTGCTGCTGGACGAGTGCGCGCACACGCAATCCCATGGAGGTGCGGAAGAGGAGCAGACCCAATCCCAGCAGCAGCAGGATGGTGAACAGGGAAACGACGAGCCGATAGGCGGGAATCTGTAAATCGCCCAGGCTCAGCGTGCCTGGCAGGGGGCTCGCGATATTGCGGAAGTCCGTGCCGAAGGCGATCTTGATGAGTTCCGTGATGATCAGGAACATGCCCCACGTCAGCAGCAGCGTCTCGAATGGCCGATCATAGAAGTGGCGGATCAGCGCGATTTCCAGGAGCAGGCCGACAGCGCCGACCGCCAGCGCGGACACCAGGACCGCAAGGAGGAATGGCAAGCCCGCCTGGGTCGCGGCCCAGGTGAAATAGGCCCCAAGGGTAAGAAAGGCGCCGTGCCCCATGTTGACGACCCCGATGAGGCCGAACACCACGGCCAAGCCGGACGCCGCCAGCGCCAGTACCAACGTGATGAGCGTCGCATCCATGAAGACGCCCAGAAACGAACCCATGCGTCTCTCCTCAGGACGCGGACGCGCACGGCGGCGCGTCCGCGTCGATCGGTCAAAGCGGCAGTTTGCACTTGGCGGGAATGGGATCGACTGCCGGAAGCGCCTGAATTTGCTCGAACATATCGCTGACGCCGGTCCAGTTGTTGCGGACCTGCATGAGGTAGGACGGCACCACGGCCTGGTGATCTTCGGCACGCATGCGGACCGGGCCTTGCGGCGCTTGTTCGAACACGATGCCGCCCAAGGCTGCGCGCACCTTGGCCGTGTCGGTCGACCCCGCCTTGGCGATGGCAAGTGCCAGCATGTGGGCGGCGTTGTACATGCCGACGCCGACCGTGTTCATCAGGGCATCGCGCCCGTACTTTGCCCGGACCTTATCGAGGAAGGCCTTATTGTTCGGCTGCTCGATCGTCATGAAATAATCGAAGCTGACATAAGCGCCACCCGAGACTTCCGGCCCAAGGCCCGAGGTCACGACTTCCTCGTCGTCCACTGTCCACAGGGCGATGTCCTTGGTCATGCCGGCAGCGTGCATCTGCCGCCGGAAGTTGACGGTATCGCTGCCGGTCAGAGAGTGGAACACGACTTCGGTCTTGGCGTTCCGAATGTCGCGCAACGCAGATTCGTATTGCGGCGTGTTGAATGGAATGTAAATCTCACCAACCACTTCGCCGCCGAGTTGGCTGAATTTCTCCTTGAACATCTTGTTGGTCTCGCGCGGCCACGCGTAGTCAGAGCCGATGAGGAAGAAGCGCTTGCCATGCTTCTTCATGACGTAATCGACATGCGGCCAGACTTGTTGCGAAGGCTCAGGCCCGAACATGAAGATGTCTTTGTTGCAGACCCCAGGGAAGAACTCCTGGCTCTGGCCTTCATACCAGGTTGGATAGAGGAGGATCTTTCCGCTCTGGGCCACCACCGGGCCGGCTGCGTTGCGTTCGGCGCTGCTGAAGGTGCCGGCGAGAAAATCGACGCGCTCCTGGCGGATCAGCCGGTTGGCTTGCTCCACGACGATGCGCGGCTCGGTCTTGCTGTCGCCGACCACGATTTCGATGGGGCGGCCGAGAACGCCGCCCGCCTTGTTGATTTCGTCGACGGCCAGTTCGAAGCCGGAGAAATGGGCCTTGCCATAAACCGTCCACGCCCCCGTCAGCGGCGAGATGACGCCCACCTTGATCGGAGTTGCGGCCCACGCCTTGGTGATGATGGACGGGGCGGCGACGGACACAGCCGCCGCAGCCATCCCCTTCAGCGCCGTCCGCCGGGTAACGCTACCAGATGCAGCACCGAACCTCTTCGACATGATGTCCTCCTCTGCCAAGAGTGGGCCTCGGCCTCGCCACGCACGATTTTCAGTACCAGCCGCGCTGGAGGGTGGATCCGAGCATTTCCCCATAGACGTCGGTGCGCCGATCACGCAGGACCTGGTTGTATTCGTTCCAGTTCCGCTTGCGCCGAGCGTCCGCGAGATTGACGTCGGCGTAGATGATCTGCTCTTCGGTGGCGCTTGCCGGACCGCTGATCGGCCACCCGGTATAGCTGGCGATCAGGCTTTGTCCGACGAAGGGTTGCCCACGCTCCGTACCGACGCGATCGGCGGCGGCGACGAAGACCGAGTTGGAATGCGCAGCCGCCATTACCAGGATGTTGGCCATGGCCTCACGGTCCTTGTCCTGGCCGGGGATCGGCACCCAGTTGGTCGGGATGCAGACGATGTCGGCGCCCTGCAGAGCACAGAGGCGATAGCTCTCCGGGAACCATCCGTCATAGCAGATGAAGGTGCCGATCCGGCCGAGCGGCGTCTTGAAGACGGGAAAGCCGAGATTGCCCGGCTCGAAGAACAGGTTTTCCTCGTTCCAGAGGTGAACCTTGCGGAATGTTCCGACGTGACCTGAAGGACCGATCACGACGGACGAGTTGTACAAGGCTTCGCCATCGCGCTCGCAGATCCCGGCAACGAGATGCAGGTGGCGCCGGGCTGCCACATCGGCCCATGCCTTGTACGTTTCGCCGCCGGGAACGGGCTCGGACAGCGCAAAGGCCTCTTCACGAGTCTCGAAGACATAGCCGGAGTTCGCCAGTTCCGGCAGCACGATCAGGTTGGCCCCTGCATCGGCCGCCTGATTAATCAGATCAAGGCTGCGCTGAATGTTATCTTTCTTCTGCCCAACCCGCGGCTCCATCTGAATGCAGGCGACCTTTATTGTGGCCTCATCTTTTCCCTTCATGTCGGCCATAGCAGTTCCTCCCTATTGGACGAAGTGCTGCGCATAAACGTTCGCAATCTAATGATGCGCCTCGCATACGATCAGTCAAGTTGCCCTAAGGCGGTGCAAGGAGGCTTTGTTGCGCACATCAGAGAGCGAACGGACTGCATCCCCCGTTGCGCCGATAAGGCGATCTTCCGGGGGATCGGCGTGCCCATGCCGTTCAGTAGTTCAACCCCAGCCAGGTCTTCACCTGCTCGTGCATGTCGCCCATGAAGTGCTCCCGCGGGCCTTCCCCGGTAACCTCGCCAAGGCTCAGCACGTAGGTGTAGTCGGACAGCTCGATCACCTTGCGGATGTTGTGGTCGACCAGCAGGATCGCCATGCCGGCCTTGGCGAACAGGCCGATCCAGTCGAACACCTGCTCGGCGATCTTTGGCGCCAGGCCGACGCTCGGCTCGTCGATCATGCAGAGCTTGGGGCGCAGTAGGTAGGCCTTGGCGAACTCCACCTGCTTCTGCTGGCCGCCGCTGAGCGCGCCGGCCTTGGACTCCAGGCGGGCATGCACCACCGGAAACTGCTCCAGCATGTCCTCCCACAGGTCCTTGGCCTCGCCGTCCGCCCCGACGAGCTGACGCTTCCGCCGCAGCGGGATGGTCAGGTTGTCGCGCACGCTCATGTAAGGGAACAGGCTGAACTCCTGCGGGATGTAGCCCATGCCGAAGCCGATCAGCTCGTGCGGACGGATGCCGGTGATGTCCTTGCCGTCGAAGACGATGCGCCCGGACTTGAGCGTCAGCAGACCGCAGGCCGCCTTCATGATGGTGGACTTGCCCGCCCCGTTGAGCCCGATCAGCCCGCGCACCGAGCCGGCTGGCACTTCGATCGAGACGTTCTTCAGCACGTCGATGTCCACCGAATAGCCGGCGGTGACGCCCTCCAGGCGTAGGAGCGTGCTCATGCCGCGTGCCCTCCCAGATAGGCCTCGATGACGTTCGGGTCGTCAAGCACCGCACGGGTCGGCGCGTCAGCGATGACCGAGCCGGCGTTCATGCAGACCGAGCGCGGACACAGCTCCTTGACGATGGGCATGTCGTGGCTGACCAGCAGGAAGGTCTGCCCTTCCGCATGCCGGCGGCGAACGAAGTCGGCCATGATCGCCCGCATGGTCGGGTGCACGGCGGCGAACGGCTCGTCCAGGAGCGCCACGCGCGGCGGCACCATGAAGCAGGTGCCGAACTCCAGAAGCTTGCGCTGCCCACCCGAGAGCTGCCCGGCGTCGAGGTTCATGACGTGGTCGATGCGCAGTTCCTCCAGCAATCGGAGTGCCCGCCGCGTCGCCTCTTCACCGCCGAGGCCCAGCGCCCGGCCGGCCACCAGCAGATTGTCGAGCGCGCTGATGCGGTTGAAGGCGCGGGTGAGCTGAAACATGCGCAGCACGCCGCGCTTGGCGATGCGGTCGGGGCTCAAGCCCAGCAGCGAGCGGCCGTCCAGCAGGATGTCGCCGCCGCTCACCGACAGCAGGCCGCTGAGCATGTTGATCAGCGTCGTCTTGCCCGAGCCGTTGGGGCCGATCAGCCCGGCCAGTTCCCCTTCTGCCAGTTCGAAGGAGACATGATTGACCGCGGCAATGCCGCCGAAGGTCTTGGTCACGTCGCGGATGGAGAGGATCGCCATGCCCGCCCCCTCACCGCGTGCCGACGGCCGGTTGCGCCGCGGCCGGGGGCAACCGCCGGCGGGTCCAGGCCAGCCGCACGAGCCCCCACAACCCGTCGCGGAAGAACCGCGCCACGACGATGACCAGCAGCGCGAAGACGATCAGGTGCCAGCCGCCGAAATCGCGCACCGCCTCCGACCCCAGATAGACCAGGAAGGCGCCGAGGATTGGGCCGACGAGCGTGCCCATGCCGCCGATCACCGTCATGCTGATGACGAAGCCGGTCTGCATGATCAGTCCCAGTTCCGGGCTGATGAGCTGCGCGAAGTGGGCGTACAGCGTGCCGGCCAGCCCGCAGATCGCCGAGCTGGCGACGAACGCCGCCACCTTCCAGCGCACCACCGGCACGCCGCGGCTGGCCGCCGCGATCTCATCGTCGCGGATGGCCTGGAGGAACAGGCCGACCTTCGACTTCAGCGTCAGGAAGATGCCGACCTGCACCACGACCAGCACCGCCAGGAACAGATAGTAGTAGGCGAGCCGCGCGTCGAAGATGCCCGGCACGCTGAGCCCCAGGTCGCCGCGCGTGACGTCGTAGGAATTGCCGATGATCAGCCGCGCGATCTCCGCGAAGGATAGCGTCGTCAAGCCGAGGTACGGGCCGCTGAGCTTCAGCGCCGCCCGCCCGAGTCCCCAGCCCAGCAGCGCCGCGGCCAGGATGCCGACGGGAATGCCGACCCAGAACGGCTGCTCGTACCGATAGGCCATCAGGCCGGTGCCGTAGGCGCCGATCATGGCGAAGGCGGCGGGGGCCAGCGACATCTGCCCGGTGTAGCCGGCCAGCAGGTTCCACCCCGCCGCCTGCAGGGCGAAGTACATGCACACCACCAGCACGCCCAGCCAATATTCGTTGGCGACCACCAACGGCGCCAGCGCCACCAGGGCCAGCAGTCCCAGCGACACGGCGAACTCGCGGTTGGCGCGGGTTTCCGAATTGTCGATCATACCTCGCGCCCCCGCTGCCCGAAGAGGCCGTGCGGCCGGAACAGCAGCACCAGCACCAGGATCACCAGCCCGAACGTGTCGCGGTAGTCGTAGCTGATGTAGACGGCGGCAAAGCTCTCCAGCACGCCCAGCATCAGGGCTGCGACCAGCGCCCCGGCGATGGAGCCCATGCCGCCCAGCACCACCACCACGTAGGACTTGATGGCGGTGAACACGCCGACGTCCGGCGAGGCGTTGATCAGTGGCGCCAGCAGCCCTCCGGCCAGTGCCGCCAGCGCTCCGGCCGCGGCGAACACCAAGGCACTCACCTTCGCCGTGTCGATGCCGGCCAGCGAGGCGCCCAGCCGGTTCTGCGCGACCGCCTGGATCTGCTTGCCCCAGAAGCTGTAGCGGATCAGCACGAACACCGCGACGATCACCGCCAACCCGACGGCGGCGGCGATCAGCCGTTGCCCGCTCATCATGAAGGGGCCCAGCGCCATGCGCGGGCTCGCGACCAGGCCGGGGCCGCGCATGGGATAAGGGCCGATCACCTTGTCCACCAGGTTGATGAGCAGCAGTGACAGCCCGAAGGTGACGATGATCGCGTACTCGTCCTTCAGGTTGCCCCAGGACGAATAGCCGGCATAGAGCGGCCGCATCAGCGTCCGCTCCGTCGCCCAGCCCAGCGCCCCGCCGGCCACCAGCGCCACCGGCAGCGCCAGCCACGGATTCACGCCGAGCGCCACGCACACCAGCGTGTAGGCGTAGGAACCGATCATGTAGAACTCGCCATGCGCGAAGTTCACCACGCGCAGGATGCCGAAGATCAGCGACAGGCCGATCGCCATCAGCGCATAGAACACGCCGGTGATCAGGCCGTTGACCGCAAGGTCGAGCGCCAGCATGCGTTCCCGCCCTCCTCCTATCCGCTTGCCAGCGCCGTGTGCACCGGCAGGCTCGCCCCGCCGACGTCCATCGTGGCGGCGCCGGCCGGCGGCGCGGTGGCGAACCTCTCGACTTCCGCGCGGTTCATGCGCAGCCGCTCCGCCCAGCGCTCCGCACGCTCGCAGTCCGGCAGCCCATGGAACGCCGCGACAGCCTTCAGACGGGAGGCGAGAGGGTCGTCGAAGATCATGCACGTGTCCCATGGCCCTCCCCCAGCCCCGCTGGGGGAGGTTAGGAGGGGGCTAGGTTTCTTGGGATGACCTTACCCCCACCCTCCCCCGCCTCTCGCGCCCGCTTGCGGGCGCTGACGGCGTCAGGTGGCCTGCGGCCGCCGAGAGCCGGAGGCGGGGGAGGGTATTGGTCCGTCACCGGCTCGGCTTCGCCAGCTTGGACAGGTCGAACGCCTGGCCCGGCGCCTGCACCAGCGGGGCCTTGTCGAGCGGCTGCTTCACCTCGGTCACCTGGAAGGTGACGTAGGGAATGTCCACCCATTGCTGGAACGTGTAGCCCGGCTTGTCGGAGTAGGTGACGGTGCCGCGCGTGCCCTTGAACTCGGTCTTCTGCATGGCGGCGATCATTGCGTCCGCCTCGGTCGAGTTGGCACGCTTGATGGCGTCGGCGATCACGAACAGCGAGTCCGCGGCCTGGAAGATCAGGCGGTTCGGATCGTTCTTGGTGCGCTTCTTGTATTCCTCGCCGACCTGCTTGCCCAAATCGGGGGTCGGCATGCTCGGGTGATACAGGCCGAAGACGATCATGTCCTTCCCAGCCTCGGTCACGTTGTCCCAGAAGTCCGGATAATCGACGATGCCGGCGCCGTCGTAGAACCACGTCTTGGCGCTGGGTGCCACGCCCTGCTCGTAGAGCTGGTTCATCAGGATGTAGGCGCCGGGCGGCAGCATGGCGTTGATCACCATGTCCGGCGGGTTGCCCTTGAGCGCCAGGATGGCGGGCGTGTAGTCCTTCGATGCACGGTCCATCCGCTCGTAGCGGTAGTTGACGCTGGGCGCCTTCTCCTTGATGAACTGCGCCAGCGCCTGCGCCTGGCCGAGGCCGTAGTCGGTGTTCTCGGCGAAGGTGACGACCGTCTTCACCCCCATCTGCGCGATCACCTCGGCCATCGCCGAGGCCACGCGGGTGTTGTAGTTGTTGGGATTGAAGACCTGCTTGTAGCCCTTCTTGCGGATGTCGTCCGACCAGCCGTTGGTGTTGACGTACGGCACGTTGTAGCGCTTGGCGACCTCGATCTCCGCCAGCACGTTGGAACTCTGGTGCTCGCCGGTGAGTGCTACGACCTTGTCGCGGGTGATCAGCTTCTCCGCCGCCGCGCGGCCCTTCTCGGGCACGCCCTGGCCGTCCTCATACAGAATCTCGATCGGACGGCCGAGCACGCCGCCCTGCTTGTTGACGATGTCGCGGGCGATCTCCAGCCCGTCCTTGACCTGGGTGCCCTGCACCACAGAGCCCGGCGGTGACTGCGCGATGATAGCGCCGATGCGGATCGGCTCGCCGCCCTGCGCCATCGCCCCGCCCGACAGGGCGGTCCCGGCGAGCAGGATGGCAAGACCGACACTCTGCCCAAACAGCGTCTTGGACATGCCTCGTTCCCTCCCTGAATTGGTGGCCCGCCGGCGGCTTGTCGCGTATGTTCTTGGTCCGACCGGTCGGACCGCTCATTCAGGATAGTTTGTTGACAAAACAAACGTCAAGCCGACCGAATGCATAGGCGCCCTGGAGGAAAGGTGGGCTTGGCATGGACCGGAAATGGCGCCCCATCACGCAGCAGATCGTCGAACGCCTTCATCGCATGATCGCCGAGGGCGAACTGGTGGCGGGCAATCGCCTGCCGCCGCAACGCGAGCTGGCCGAGCGCTTCAATGTCAGCCGCGCGTCGCTGCGCGAGGCGGTGCTGCAATTGGAGAGCATAGGCCTGATCCGCATCGAGCCGAGTCGCGGCGCCTTCGTCAGTGCCCTGAACGAGCGGCGCCACTCCGCCGTAGAGCATTGGCGCTTCAGCGACCGCTATTCGGAGGCCGAGGTCTACCAGCTACGCTACGCGCTGGAGGGGTTTACGGTGCGCCTCTCGGCCCGCCAAGCGACGGTGGAGGACGTGAAGCGGCTGCGCACCATCAACGCGGCCATGCTGGAGGCGCTGACCGCCGGCGACCTGCCAGCGGCGACCGAGCGCGACTTCGACCTGCACATCGCCGTCATCGATCTGGCGGGCAACAGGGCGGTGCGCGAGATCATCCAGCTCTACAAGCCGGTCATTCTGGAATCACAGCGCCTGCCGCTGTCGGACCGCGACCGGCTACTGGAACCCGTGCAGGAGCACGAGGCGGTGATCCGCGCACTGGAGCGCCACGACGGCGAGGTCGCTGCCGTCGCCATGCGCCATCACATCGCCCGCGCCGCCGAGCGCCTGAAGGTGCCTTTCGCCGCAAGCTGAGTTTGTGGCGTCGGCCACCGCTCACGAGGGCCGCAGGTCACCCGGAAGCTGGGGGCGCGCACCAGATGCCTTGCACCGAGCCTGTCTGGGCCTCCTCCGCGTCTTCGGGCGCAGGCGCAGTTGCTTGGGCCTCGGACGTCATCAAGAAGTCTTCCATAAGCTGGGCGAACTCTTCCCGAAGCGACCGCAGGGTCAGGGTGTGATCGGCGCCGTCGATCTGCTCCACCCGGATTCCGGGCAGGTTTCGCAGCAACGCCATATCCTTGCCGAAATGCTCTTCGAGCATCGTCCTGGTGCTGTCGTTTTCGCTGCAAACCAGCATGGTCGGCACCCGCTTGTGCGAAAGGCGATGCATCAACGCTATCGGCGTGTCGCCGTTCTCCTCCGTTGCGGACAGCCGGTCGCGCAACTTCCTGGACCGTGCCTTGAGGTTGATCGCGACTGAGTTGGTGAAGCGGATACCCGCCCTTAACGCGACCTGCCACGTCTGCGGGCAGGACGAGTTCGAGATGAACGCGATCCGGCTTCGGATCGCCCCCAGGAACTTCTTCTTGGCCACGATGGTCGACGCGACGTCGAAGCGTTGGATGTTGATCAGCACCAAGCCCCCGATGCGCCGGTCCGAAAGTGCCAGATTCAGGCCGATGGTAGCGCCAGAGCAAAGACCCACCACGACGCACTTCCTGTGGCCCCGAGCCTCAAGCCATTCGATCGCCTTCGTCACCTCGGCGCAGGTCTCCGTGGAGCATACGAAGTCCTCTATGTTCTCCGGCACCGCCGGCATGCCGGGCCGCGGGGCGCTGTCACCGATCCCGCCGCTGTCGATGCGCAAGGACGTGATGCCGTGCGCGGCAAGACGCCGCGCGAGCGTCACGGACATGCGGGAGGCCCCGACGTGGTGGTTGACCCCGGTGTTGAGGAAGAGGACGGCCGGACGCCTCGGGTCGCCTGCCGCGACGCGCGGCTTCGAGACGATGCCGAAGAGGCGGGACGATTCGTCGAAGAAGATCGGCTGCTCGACAAGGGAATCCAATTCCAGTTGCGCTTCGGAGAAGCACTCAACGGGCTTCGGCGTGGTCCGCAATGTCACCCAATCGGTCACGAGGCGAAACGCATCGGCCGGAATTTCCGATTTCAAGGCATCGCGCATCAGGCCGACGAAGCCCACGAAGGGGTGTACGCTGACCGTTGCGCCCAGCGATTCCAACGCGGCCGAGAACGGAGGGATGTCCCGCGCCCCCCCATGGGTCAGCAGGAGGACGTGGCGGGCCGGGCTCTGCCGCAGCTCCATCAGGTCCTTGGCGGCCAGCGCCTTCTGGGTCTCGGCCGTAAGCACGAACCCGCCATATTCGATATCGTCGCCCTGCTCGCGGCGTGGTGGCGGCGTGCCGTCGGCGGAGGTGTTCAGGCGGGAAAGGGCCTTCAGGCGGTGCACGTAGGCCTGCCCCGACATCCAGGGGGCGAGGAGAACCAGGCGGTCGACTCCGCCCATCTCCTCGGCGGCCAGAGCCGCCAGCGTCGCTCCGGTCCGCAGTCCCACCAGGGTTACCTCGGTGACGCCGGTTTCCGCGCGCAGCCGCCGCACCGCCGCCTGGATGCCGTCCAGCCAAGCGCGAAGCCGTTCCGGTTCCTCGTCGTCCCCAGCCGAGTCGCCAGTTCCTGGATAGTCGAAGCGCAGCGTCGGGTGTCCCGCCGATGCGAGCTGTTCTGCCAGCGCCTTCCAGGCCCGATGGGTGCAGAGCGCTTCATAGCCGAGCGGACCGCAGAGCACGACACCTCCCCTGCCCGCGGCGGGATGCAACCATCCAAAGCAACCATCGAATACAACTGACTTCATGCCGACCTCAGCTTTCAATAGGCGTTGTCTAGCCAATGAACCGTTACAAGATACCAGACCAATTATGCCACTCACATCGAAGTTTGCGTGATGACACTTAAGAACGCCCCAGAGTCATATTATTAATTGCTCCAGTTTATGACCTTCTCCATTGCGGTCGCAGGCGAATGTATTAGAAATAATGCCAGAATATTAAGCCGTTTGGAGTCATGCAATTCAGTGTTAGGGGTAACCCCATTTGCGCAAGCGTCGGCGCTCGTGTGTGAAGAGGCAACGAGACCGTCGTTGCCCGCATGCGAACAGCCCCAGCCGAACGTGTTTTCGACTGGGGCTGTCCTGGGTGTTCAGGATCGGCAGAGCGCGAAGGGGCGGCGCACCACCCCGCCGCGGGTGTCCGCCTCAGGCGGCGTCGTGGTGCTGCTGCAGGTCCATGAAGGGCAGCAGCACGTCGCTGACAGCGTGCATGTCCGCAGGAAGGCCGGCGTGATCCAACGAGGTGTCGGTCAGGGCAGAAGCCGCGCTCTGACCCTGGGCGACCAGATGCTGGTAGACGTCCTGCTGGGCCGCCGCGCTGGCCGGAGCCGCCGCCGCCGCGGGGAAGTAGCTCTTGTCGGCATTGACGATCAGCGTGCCGTTCCACTTCATCGCCGCCTGCCCGGCGATCACCTCCTTGCCGTCCAGCGCGAACTTGTCGTAGCTCACGTTGGAGGCGGTCGGCAGCACCGCCTTGCCGTTGATGGTGACCTTGTTGACGGTCAGGTTGCGGTCC
>Ga0196970_1000662_pt1 | contig 35809 bp, 33 predicted proteins | sample S1v_513CmetaG_FD_148672 | JGI IMG/M metagenome (GOLD analysis project Ga0196970, IMG submission 148672) | Soil microbial communities from Anza Borrego desert, Southern California, United States - S1+v_5-13C | ecosystem: Environmental > Terrestrial > Soil > Desert | place: USA: California... | reverse complement strand
CGCTGACCGCCCGCCTGCGTGAATCGGTCGGTGAGCGCGGCACGGCGGTGGACGTCAGCGACACCCGCATCACCTACGCGCTGTGCGGGCCGGACGCGGTGACGCTGCTGAACAAGGGCTGCTCGCTCGACCTGCACCCGCGGGCGTTCCCGGTGGGCCGCTCGGCGCTGTGCGCCTTCGCGCAGCTGCACGCGCTGCTGGTCAAGACCAGCGACGCGCCGGTGTTCCAGCTGTCCATCCAGCGCGCCGCGCAACGGCATTTCGAGGAGTGGCTGGCGGCGGCCCAGCGGAGCTGGGCGGTATGATAAGGCGAGCCTTAAGGAAAGAGGAGCGCGACCTGATTGCTGCGCTGGTCGTTGGCAAGCAGGGCTACGAGGGGATTATTGGTGGGCTTGCCGATTGCCTTGTCGAAGAGATGAACGACGGCGGAATGGGAAGCCTGCTGTTTGTCAGGGAGTCTGTGGGAGAGCGCCGGTTCGGCCAGGAGCTTGGGGAAGCAGATTTTGACGATGTGGATGACGTACTCGTCAGTGTTACACTTAATTTGGATCAAAATGGCAATCTGTTCGAGCTTGATGTCTGGAAGGTCGACAATTCTCCATTGAAGCGCTTTCCGCCGCTGACGGATATCCGCATCCGGTCGTAGGTTGGGTTGAGCGTCAGCGAAGCCCAACACACGCCACATCACGGAAATGTTGGGCTTCGCTGACGCTCAACCCAACCTACGGCTTCTACCGCGGAATCGCCCGCCGCACGTCCCGCGCCGTCAGGTGGATGTTCGCGTCCGCGTCCAGCGCGCGGTCCATGATGCGCGTCTCCACCGCCTTCTCGAACACCGGGCGGTTGGCGTGGAAGAAGGCGTCGGCCTCCTCGGGTGTCGGGCGGCGTTCCATCAGCGAGGTGAAGACGGCGCGCGGGACGAACACCGTGCCCTCGTACTCGCCGACCCTCACGGTGAAGGTCAGCGTCGCGGTGGCGTCGTCCCACTGCGCCTCGTCGGGGAAACTGAAGAGCGGCATGCCCGCAGCCTGTCACATGTCCAGGCCCACGTCCAGGTTGGGCGCCGAGTGGGTGATCCACCCGACCGAGATCATGTCCACCCCGGCCTCGGCGATCGGCCGCACCGTCTGCAGCGTCACGTTGCCCGACGCCTCGGTGATCATGCGCCCCGCCACCATGTCCACCGCGCGCCTGAGCGTCGCCGGGTCCATGTTGTCGAGCAGCACGGCGTCGGCCTTCAGCGACAGCAGCTCCTCCAGCTGGGGCAGCGTGTCGACCTCCACCTCGATCTTCACCATGTGGCCGACGGCTGCGCGGGCGCGCTCCACGGCGGGGCGGATGCCGCCGGCGATGGCGATGTGGTTGTCCTTGATGAGGATGGCGTCGTCCAGCCCGAAGCGGTGGTTCGCCCCGCCGCCCAGACGCACCGCGTGCTTCTCAAGCGCGCGCAGGCCCGGCGTGGTCTTGCGGGTGCAGACGATGCGGGCGTTCGTGCCCTCCACCGCCTGGACCAGCGCCCGTGTCGCCGTCGCGATGCCCGACAGCCGGCCGAGCAGGTTGAGCGCCGTGCGTTCGCCGGTCAGCAGCGCGCGCGCCTTGCCGCGCACCGTGGCGATGGTGCCGCCGGTCCGCACGTCGCCGCCGTCGGGCACCTCGACGCCGATCTCCACCGACGGGTCGAGGATGCGGAAGGCGGCGAGAGCGGCCTCCAGCCCGGCGACGCGGCCGTCCTTGCGGGCGGCGATCACCGCGGTGGCGACGGTGTCGGCCGGCACGATGGCGTCCGTCGTCAGGTCGCCGGCACGGCCGAGGTCCTCCAGCAGCGCGTTGCGGACGATCGGCTCGAAGATCAGGGGAGTCGGCATGCGGTGTCTCCGGCGGGCACGGCCCGGTCGAGGTCGGCGAGGGTGAAGGCGTAGCGCTCCGGCCGGTCGGCCTCGCGCGGGAAGTCCAGGCGACAGTGGGCGCCGCGGCTTTCCTCGCGGCGCAGAGCGGCGTGCAGAACGAGGCGCCCGACCAGCAGCAGGTTGCGCGCCTCGCCCCAGCGGCGCACGGCGGCGTCGCCGGCACGGGCGTGCGGCGGCAGGGAGGCGAGGTCGGCGTCCAGCCGGTCCAGCCGCAGGGCGGCCGCGCTCAGGCCGTCGGCGTGGCGCACCAGCCCGGCGCCGGCGTAGAGGGCGCGGCGCGCGGCTTCGGCGATCATCCCGATGAGCGGTGCCGCGGCGTCGTCCGGCACGGCGGGTGGTTCGGGCAGGGCGAAGGGCAGGGCGGGCGTTGTCGGCCGCTCGACCACGTCGCGGGCCACGCGGGCGCCGAACACCAGCGTCTCCAGCAGCGAGTTGCTGGCCAGCCGGTTGGCGCCGTGCACGCCGGTGCAGGCGACCTCGCCGCAGGCCCACAGGCCCTGCACGCTGGTGCGCCCGAGTGCGTCGGTCCACACGCCGCCCATGTGGTAGTGCGCGGCGGGCGCCACCGGCACCGGCTGCGTCCACGGGTCGAACCCCGCTTGCGCGCAGAAGCCCAGCACGGTCGGAAAGCCGTCCGGCTTGGCCGCCAGCGCCGGCCGCAGGTCGAGGAACACCGGCTCCCCCGCGGCGATCCGGCGGCCGATCGCGCGGGCGACCACGTCGCGCGGCGCCAACTCGGCGAGCGGATGCTCGTCCGGCATGAAGCGCCGGCCGTCGTGGTCGAGCAGCAGCGCCCCGGCGCCACGCAGGGCCTCGGTCAGCAGCGGCGCGGGGGCGTCGCCGTCGGTCGCCAGCGCGGTGGGGTGGAACTGCACGAACTCCACGTCCGACAGCCACGCCCCGGCGCGGGCGGCGAGCGCCAGGCCGTCGCCGGTCGCTTCCACCGGGTTGGTGGTGCGGGCGAAGGCCTGCCCGATGCCGCCGGTGGCCAGCACCACGCGCGGGCAGCGGTGCAGCACCCAGCCCTCCGGATGGTGGGCAAGCGCCCCGCACACCCGGCCGTGCCGCACCACGAGGTCGGTGACGAAGGCCCCCGTCTGCACGTCGATGGAGGGTGTGGCGCGCACGCGCTCCGCCAGAGCGGTGACCAGCGTGCGGCCGGTGGCGTCGCCGCCGGCATGGACGATGCGGGCGGCGCTGTGCGCGGCCTCGCGGCCGAACAGCGGGCGCCCCACGGCGTCGCGGTCGAAGGGCAGGCCATCGGCCAGCATCTCGGCGACGCGCGCGGCGCCCTCGCGGGCCAGCAGCTCGGCCATGGCGGCGTCCACCAGCCCGGCGCCGGCCGCCACGGTGTCGGCGGCGTGGCTGGCCGGGCTGTCGCCGGGCGCCAGAGCGGCGGCCACGCCGCCCTGGGCGTGAACGCTGGAGCCGCCGGGCAGGTCGGCGGTCTTGGTCAGCAGCGTGACGGGGTAGGGCGCCAGCCTCAGCGCCACCGTCATCCCCGCCAGCCCGGAGCCGATGACCAGCACGTCGGAATCGCGCACGGTCAGCATGACGAGGTCCTCACGCACGGGGTTTCGGCTGCACGGCGAGCATGCGCTCGACCGAGCGGCGGGCGCGGTCGGCGAGATCGGCCGGGATCTCGACGGGTGGCTCCAGCGTCTGCAGGGATTCCAGGATGTTGGACAGCGTGATCCGCTTCATGTGCGGGCACAGGTTGCAGGGCCGCACGAACTCGACGTCGGGCAGGGAGGCGGCGATGTTGTCGCTCATCGAGCATTCGGTGACCATCAGCACCCGCGGCGGCCGGCGCTTCTCGACCATCTGGATCATGTGCGCGGTCGAGCCGACGAAGTCCGCGGCCTCCAGCACGTCCGGCGGGCACTCGGGATGGGCGATGACGACGAGGTCGTCGAAACGGCCGCGGAACTCCCGGATCTGGTCGCCGGTGAAGCGCTCGTGCACCTCGCAATGGCCCTTCCAGGCGATCACCTCGACGCTGGTCTGCGTGGCGACGTGCTTGGCCAGATACTCGTCGGGCAGCATGATGACGCGCGGCACGCCGAGGGATTCCACCACCTCCACCGCGTTGCCGGAGGTGCAGCAGATGTCCACCTCCGCCTTCACTTCGGCCGAGGTGTTGACGTAGGCGACCACCGGCACGCCGGGGTAGGTCTGGCGCAGCAGGCGCACGTCGGCGGCGGTGATGGATTCGGCCAGCGAGCAGCCGGCGGCGGTGTCCGGGATCAGCACGATCTTGCCCGGGTTCATCAGCTTCGCCGTCTCGGCCATGAAGTGGACGCCGGCCAGCACGATCACCTTGGCGTCGGTCGTCTCCGCCTGCCGGGCGAGCGCCAGGCTGTCGCCGACGATGTCGGCCACGCCGTGGAAGATCTCCGGCGTCTGGTAGTTGTGCGCCAGGATGACGGCATCGCGCTCGCGCTTGAGCTGGTTGATGGCGTGCACCAGCGGGGCGTGGAACGGCCACTCGACGGCGGGGATGACGCGCTTCAGCCGCTCGTAGACCGGCGCGGTCGCCGCCGCGACCTCGGGCGTGTACTCCAGGCGCAGGGCGGTGGGCGTGATCGCGTCCATGGCTTATGCTCTCTGTGAGTGGAATCTGTAATTCTCATAATGAGTATAAATGGGCCGCCGAGTCAAGCCCAGTCCCTCCTCCGCTTCCGCCGCTATGGTATCCGCATATGTTGCGGGGCGGTAAGATGCTGAAAAGATAGATAATTTTCCCGTCATCCCCGCGAAGGCGGGGACGACGGCTAAGTTATTGAAGTACCGGAATTTTTTCGCCGCAACACGTTTGCGTGTCGTAGGTTTCCGGCGGGGGAGGGCTCAGACTGCTCACCCCTCCGGGATCGCCCGGGCGCTGGTGCGTTCGTGGATCGCCTGCCGGCGGAAGCGGAACAGCTCGGCCGGGCGGCCGCCGGTCTGGTTTTCGAAGGCGCCGGTCGGCTCGACGAGGCCGCCGGAGATCATCAGCCGGCGGAAATTCTGCTTGTGCAGCCGCGTGCCCGACAGCGCCTCGACCACCAGCTGAAGCTGGTTGAGCGTGAAGGTCGGCGGCAGCAGCTCGAAGACGATGGGGCGGTACTTCAGCTTGCCGCGCAGCCGCTCCAGGGCGGTGGCCAGGATGCGCCGCCCGTCGCGCGCCATCGGCCGGCCGAGCGCGCGGGGCATGTCGCGGCGCACCTCCGGGTCGATGCCGGCGAGGCGTTCCAGCTCGCGGTCGCGGAACGCCTCCACCACCAGCCCGGCCTCGTAGAGCAGTTCGTAGCGCTCCAGCACGCGCTCGGAATCCCACCCCTCGCCGTCCATCGCGAAGGCGAGCTGGGCGCGTTCCCGCCGGCGGTCGCGTTCGGCCTCACCGGGGGCGGCCTGCACCCAGCGGCGCAGCGCCGGCATGACGATGCTGTCGAGCAACGCCGGGCGCTCGTCGCGCCAGTCCTCCCAGGGGAAGTAGTCGTAGAGGTCGCGCCACTCCGCCGCCTCCGCCTCGCCGCGGGTCGGCGCGTCGCGCACCAGCGCCAGATAGCCGACGGTGACCGAGCGCGGGCCGCCGAACAGCTCGTGCGGGTCGCGGTGGCGGTCGCCGAAGGTGTAGAGCTGCTCGACGTAGCGCAGCGACAGGCCGGACAGCTCCTCGGCCACCGCGCGCAGGCCCTCCTGGAGGGTGCGGAAGCGCTCCGGGTCGAAGGCGGCGCCGGGCAGGGCGTCGCGCGGCGGCGGCAGCATGTCCCCGCGGCGGAAGGCGGGCGGCACCTCGAAGGCGCTGCGCACGGTGACCACCCGCGGCGTCGATCCGGCCACAGCCACGATCACCGCCGTCACCCCCAGCTGGCTTCCTTCGGTCACGCGCCGCCCCGTCCGATTGCATCGTCCGGAGAATAGACGGGCAAGCCGGCGAGGGCTAGACTTGGGCCATGACACCGAAGGAACGCAGCGCCATCCTCTTCCTCGTCAAACACCTCGCCGCCGGCGTGACGGCGGGGCTGGTGTTCTGCGCCGCGATGCTGGGGTTCGACGTGGGCAGCCTGCGCACGCTGCTGGTGGCGGCGGACTCGGTGGGGGTCGGGCTCTACCTGTTCGTCGGCTCGATCTGCATCACCTTCGGCAGCGTCGCCATGGGCGTCGGCATCATGGGCCTGGGCGACCACCGCGACCATCCCGACCGCGAATACTAATCCTCGCTCACCACCGTGCCGCACACGGTGAGCAGCGCCGTGCACGCGACGAGCACGGTCAGCGGGTCGGTGTCGAGCAGCGGCAACACCTGTCCGGCCAGCCCGAGGTCCACGGTGCCGACCACGAAGGCGACGGCGAGGCGCGGCAGTCCCACGGCCGCGAGAGCAACGGCCAGCCACGCCATGCCAAGGCAGATGAGTGTCGCGGCGGTCATGCCTACGACATTGATCGACAAGCGCAGAAGGCGAGGGAGCGCAAACGGCCGGACGCGGATCTCTGGTGGTGCCACCCTCCGCGCCGTTGATCAGCGGATGGAGAGCAGCCGGTCTATGCGCCGCAGGTCCGGGAAGCGCCACGCCCACAGCGCCGCCACGACGATGGAGCCGATGCCGCCCAGCACCACCGCCGGCACGGTGCCGAACCACGCCGCGGTGAGGCCGGATTCGAAGGCGCCGAGCTGGTTGGAGGCGCCGATGAACAGCCCCGACACAGCGCCGACCCGCCCGCGCATCTGGTCGGGCGTGGCGAGTTGGATGAGCGTCTGCCGGACGAACACGCTGATCTCGTCCGCTGCCCCCAGCAGGAACAGCGCCACGCCGGACAGCACGGCGTCGGTGGACAGGCCGAACAGCACCGTGCCGACGCCGAACGCGGCGACCGCGCCCAACAGGTGCCACCCGGCGTGCCGCTTCACCGACCAGTGCGCCAGCGCCACTGCGGTCAGCAGCGCGCCCAACGCCGGGGCGCTGCGCAGCAGGCCGAGGCCCCACGGGCCGACGAACAGGATGTCCTTGGCGTAGACCGGCAGCAGCGCCGTCGCTCCGCCCAGCATCACCGCCACCATGTCCAGCGAGATGGCCCCGAGGATCGCCGGCCGGCTGCGGATGAAGCTGACCCCGGCGAGCAGCGAGTCCCAGGACACCGCGCGCGCCGCCAGTTCCACCCGGCGCGGGCGCAGCGCCAGAACCAGGATGACGGCGACCGACAGCAGCAGCGTCGCCGTGCCGTACACCACCGCCGGCCCGGCGAGGTAGAGCAACCCGCCCAGCGCCGGCCCGCCGATGGTCGCGGTCTGCATGGCGGTGGAGTTCCAGGCCACGGCGTTCGGAAGATCGTCGGCCGGCACCACGGCGGAGATCAGCGCGCTCTGCGCCGGCCCGGCGAAGGCCTTGGCCAGCCCGATGGCGAACACCACCGCGAAGATGAGCCCCGGCGTCGCCGCGCCCGTGGCGGTCAGCGCGAACAGCGCGCCGACGGCGGCGGTCTGCAGCGCCAGGGCGCAGGCCAGGATGCGGCGCCGGTCGTAGCTGTCCACCACCTGTCCGGCCACCAGCGACAGCGCCAGCGTGGGCAGGAACTGGAACAGCCCGACCAGGCCGAGGTCGAGCGGGTCGCCGGTCAGCTCGTACATCTGCCAGCCGACGGCGACCGCCTGCATCTGCTCGGCCAGCCAGGAGCCGAGCCGGGCGGACCAGAACAGCGCGTACGACCGGTGCCGGAACGCGGAGCGGAAGGCGGGTGCCGTGGTGGGGATGTCGGTCATGGCTGCATACGGGCGGCGGGGGCGCCGACCATGTCAGAGCCCGGGCATCCCGTCGAGTGGCAATGCGCGCAAGGGTAGTATGCGGAGTCAGTCGGTCGCGGCGCCGGCCCGCTGCTCGCTCCAGCGCGCCGCGGCCTCGGCCAGGAAGAGGCCGAGCGCCTTGTCGGAGCCCTGGATGTGCCGGCTGATCCAGGTGCGGATGAAGGTCAGCGCGTGCTGCTCGAACGCGTCCTCGTCCTCAAGGCTGTCCAGCTCGGCCTTCAGTTCGGCCAGCTCGCGGCGGAAACTGGCGTGTTCGCCGCCGTGCTCCCGGGCCTTGGGGTAGCGGCAGACGCGCATCAGCGCCTCCTCCATGCCGAAATGGTAGAAGGCATAGGTGTCCAGCTCGTTCAGGAGCTTGCGCTTCTCCTCGCGGCCGCAGCCGGCGGCGAAGGCGCGGGCCGCATCGTTGTAGAGGCTCACCAGGACCTGATGCTCGCCGTCCATCTCCGGCACGCCGACGGACAGCGTGTCGTCCCAGGTCAGGAGTTCGTAACGGTCGATGGTCCCGGCCATGGCCCCCTCAGGTGAACGTGATGCGTGCCGTGACGCATTATGCCCAACTTCTCCGGGAAATGCCTGGGGTGCGTTGCCGCGCCCGCCAAAAGGCGGACGGGCGCGCACCTTGGGTGCACGCCCGCCCTTTCGTTCGCTTGGAGGAGGTCGGTTACTGGCCCCCACCGCCGCCCGAACCACCGCCGCCCGAACCACCGGCGCCGCCGGCACCACCGCCAGCACCGCCGCCGCCGGACGAGCCGCCGCCGCCGGGGCCGGTCGGGGTCGTGGCGCCGCCGGTCGAATGGCCCGGCGTGCCGGTCATCGAGCCGCCCGACGTGCCCATGCTGTTGCCGGACGTGCCCATGCCACTGCCCGACGCCCCCGTGCCGCCCGATGAGCTGCCCGACATGCCCCGGCAGCGCGGATCGGTGCTGGCCGCGGTGCAGTCGAGCGTCGAGGAGCTGCCGGTGGAGCCGGAGGGGCTGGTCATGGTGCTGCCGCCGCCGCTGGAGCCGACGCCGGCGCCGGTGCCGCCGGAGGTGGACTGCGCGAACGCCGGGGCGCTGAACAGCGCGAGGGCCGAGACGGCCGCGATCATCGCGTGACGCATGGAAATCTCCCTATCGTGATCGATCAGGTCCCACAGCCAACAGCTCTAGCCCGGAAAGGTGCCGGGGCGCGGTGGACGCGCGGCCCCGCGCATCCGACATAGAGTCGAGCGGCGGGAGGAGGATGAGCGCGTGCAGACCAGAGACGACACCGGGCTCCGCATCTGGGACATCAGCCCGGCCCTGCGGCCCGGCATCCCGGTGTGGCCCGGCGACACCGCGTACGAGGAGGTGCGGACCTGGGCGATCGGCCCCGGCTGCCCGGTCAACGTCTCGCGGGTCACGCTGTCCACCCACACCGGCGCACACGCCGACGCGCCGCTGCACTACGCCGCCGACGGGCGGCCGGCGGGGGAGCTGGATCTGTCCGTCTATCTCGGCCGCTGCCGGGTCGTCGACGTGCGCGGTTGCGAGGCGCGGGTTCCGGTGGACGCGCTGGCGGGCAGGCTGGACGGCGCGCCGCCGCGGGTGATCCTCAAGACCTACACGCGCAACCCGGTGGAGCGCTGGGACGAGGATTTCACCGCCGTGCAGCCCGACGCCGTGGACCTGCTGGCGGCGCACGGCGTGCGGCTGACCGGCATCGACACGCCGTCGCTCGACCCGCAGACATCCAAGACCATGGATGCGCACAACCGCGTGCGCGCACACGGCCTCGCCATCCTGGAGGGGCTGGTGCTCGACGACGTGGAGCCGGGCGACTACGAACTGATCGCGCTGCCGCTCAAGCTCGCCACCCTGGATGCCGCGCCGGTGCGCGCCGTGCTTCGGGAGCTGCCGCGATGACGCGGGACGAGGTGGCCGCCCTCGACGCCGCCGACCCGCTGGCCGGACGGCGGGAGCGGTTCGACCTGCCGGACGGCGTGATCTACCTGGACGGCAACTCGCTGGGCGCGCTGCCCCGGGCGACGCCGGACCACGTCGGGCGCGTGGTGCGCGAGGAGTGGGGACGGGGGCTGATCCGCTCCTGGAACAGCGCCGGCTGGATCGACCTGCCGCAGCGCGTCGGCGACAAGATCGGCCGGCTGGTCGGCGCCGCGGAGGGCCAGGTGGTGGTGGCCGATTCCACGTCGGTCAACCTGTTCAAGGCGCTCGCCGCGGCGACGCGCATGCGGCCGGGGCGGCGTGTCGTGCTGTCGGAGCGCGGCAACTTCCCGACCGACCTCTACATCGTGCAGGGCTTGGCGGACCTCGCGGACGTCGCGTTGCGCATGGTCGAGCGCGAGGAGATCCCCTCGGCCATCGGCGCCGACACCGCCGTGGTGATGCTGACCCACGTTGATTACCGCACCGGCGCGATGCACGACATGGCGGCGGTGACCCGCGCCGCGCACGAGGCCGGGGCGCTGATGCTGTGGGATCTCGCGCACAGCGCCGGGGCGCTGCCGGTGGACCTCGACGGCTGCGGCGCCGACCTTGCGGTGGGCTGCGGTTACAAGTACCTGAACGGCGGGCCGGGCGCGCCGGCCTTCCTCTACGTCGCCGCGCGCCATCAGGAGGCGTTCCGCCAGCCGCTGACCGGGTGGATGGGACACGCCGCGCCCTTCGCCTTCGGCACCGCGTACGAGCCGGCGCCGGGCATCCGTCGCGCGCTGTGCGGCACGCCGGCCGTGCTGGCTCTGGCGGCGCTGGAGGCCGGCGTGGACGAGCTGCTGGCGGTGGACATGGCCGAGCTGCGCCGCAAGAGCCTCGGCCTGACCCGGCTGCTCCGGGATCTCGTCGCGGAGGAATGCGCCGGCTTCGGCCTGACGCCGGTCGGGCCGGAGGACCCGGACCGCTGCGGCAGCCAGGTGTCGGTGGCGCACCCCCAGGGCTACGCGGTGATGCAGGCGCTGATCGCGCGCGGCGTGATCGGCGACTTCCGCGCGCCGGACATCATGCGCTTCGGCTTCGCGCCGCTCTACATCCGCTATGCCGACGTTTGGGAGGCCGTGCGGATCCTGAAGGACATCCTGACCACCGGGGCCTGGGACCGGCCCGAGTTCCACCGCCGCGCCGCGGTGACGTGAGGAGACACGCCATGCCCGACGACACCAACCAGCACCACGGCGCCCACCTCGATTTCAGCCGGGATATGAGCTACGGCGACTATCTCGGGCTGGACCGGCTGCTGCACTCGCAGATGCCGCTGTCGGACAACCACAACGAGCTGCTGTTCATCATCCAGCACCAGACCACCGAGCTGTGGATGAAGCTCATCCTGCACGAGCTGGGGGCCGCCAAGGCGCACATCGCCGGCGGCGACCTGGGGCCGGCGTTCAAGATGCTGGCGCGGGTGGCGCGGGTGATGAACCAGTTGATCCAGGCGTGGGACGTGCTGTCCACCCTGACGCCCAGCGAGTACACGGCGTTCCGCGACAGCCTGGGCAAGGCGTCGGGGTTCCAGTCCTACCAGTACCGCACCATCGAGTTCACGCTGGGCAACAAGAACGCCGCCCTGGTGCAGCCACACCGCCACCGCGAGGACCTCGCCGGGCTGCTGGACCGTGCCCTCAACTCCCCCAGCCTGTACGACGAGGCGATCCGCGCGCTCGCCCGCGCCGGGCTGCCGGTGGACGCCGCGTGCGTCGAGCGCGACTGGTCGCAACCCTATCAGGCCAACGACAGCGTGCTGAAGGCGTGGCTGGAGGTCTACCGCGCCCCCGACCACCACTGGAGCCTGTACGAACTGGCCGAGAAGCTGGTGGACCTGGAGGACAACTTCCGCCAATGGCGCTTCCGCCATGTCACCACGGTGGAGCGCGTCATCGGCCACAAGACCGGCACCGGCGGCACGGCCGGCGTGTCGTACCTGCGCCGGATGCTCGAGGTGCGTCTGTTCCCGGAGTTGTGGGACGTGCGGACGCACCTATGACGGGTGCCGCTTGCATGGTTTGCTGATATACAAACCTCCCATCGCCGCCAGGAGAGCGGCCACTGGAGGAATAAGAAGCCATGACGGAAAGCACCAAGTACGTGCTGGGCGAGGACCGGATGCCCAAGGCCTGGTACAACCTCGCGGCGGACCTGCCGGTCCCGCTGCCGCCGCCGCTGCATCCCGGCACCGGTCAGCCCATCGGCCCCGACGACCTGGCGCCGATCTTCCCCATGGCGGTGATCCAGCAGGAGGTCTCGACCGAGCGCTGGATCGACATTCCCGAGCCGGTGCAGGACGTCTACCGCCTGTGGCGCCCCAGCCCGCTGGTTCGCGCGCGGCGGCTGGAGAAGGCGCTGGGCACCCCGGCGAAGATCTATTTCAAGTACGAGGGCGTCAGCCCGGCCGGCAGCCACAAGCCGAACACCTCCGTCCCGCAGGCCTTCTACAACCAGCAGGAGGGCGTGAAGCGCCTGACCACCGAGACCGGGGCGGGGCAGTGGGGCTGCTCGCTGGCGTTCGCCGGCTCGCTGTTCGGTCTGGAGGTCGAGGTCTTCATGGTGAAGGTCTCCTACCAGCAGAAGCCCTACCGCCGCGCGCTGATGGAGACCTACGGCGCCACCTGCATCGCCAGCCCGTCGGACATGACCGAGTCCGGCCGCGCCATCCTGGCGCAGAACCCGGACAGCACGGGCTCGCTCGGCATCGCCATCTCCGAGGCGGTGGAACGCGCGGTCGCCCGCGACGACACCAAGTACGCGCTGGGCAGCGTGCTGAACCACGTGCTGCTGCACCAGACCGTCATCGGCGAAGAGGCGATGATGCAGATGGAGATGGCCGGCGACGAGCCGGACGTCGTCATCGGCTGCACCGGCGGCGGCTCCAACTTCGCCGGCCTCGCCTTCCCGTACATCCGCGAGAAGCTGAAGGGCCGCACCGTCCGCGTCGTGGCGGTCGAGCCGGCGTCCTGCCCGACGCTGACCAAGGGCGTCTACGCCTACGACTTCGGCGACACCGGGCACCTGACGCCGCTGGTGAAGATGCACACGCTGGGGTCCACGTTCATGCCGCCGGGCTTCCACGCCGGCGGTCTGCGCTACCACGGCATGGCGCCGATGGTCAGCCACGTGAAGGAGCTGGGCCTGATCGAGGCGCGCGCCTACCCGCAGACCACCTGCTTCGAGGCGGCGGTGACCTTCGCCCGCAACGAGGGCATCGTGCCGGCGCCGGAATCCTCGCACGCCGTCAAGGCCGCCATCGACGAGGCGCTGCGCTGCAAGGCCGAGGGCAAGGCCGAGACCATCCTGTTCAGCCTGTCCGGCCACGGCCACTTCGACATGCAGGCCTACACCGACTACTTCGCCGGCAAGCTGCAGGACGTGCCGTACGACGAGGCGGCGCTGCAGGACGCGCTGCAGCACCTGCCGGCCGTGGCGGGGTGAGGAGCTAAGGCGCTCTTCGTTTCATGGTAAAGCCCTTCTCTCCCAAGGGGAGAAGGGCTTCAGAGAGGAAGGCAAACCGCTCAAATCCTCCCCCGCCTCCGGCGGCGAGGTCAGGTGGGGGCAACGGCTTCTCGGAAAGACCTTGCCCCCATCCACCCCATGCGTAGCATGGGGTCCCTCCCTCCCCCCGCGGAGCGTGGGGAGGGCCTGTTAGGAGACATGCATGTACCGCATCGACGGCATCGACCATCTGGTGATCGCGGTGCGCGACCTGGACAGGGCGCGCGAGGCGTACGCCAAGCTCGGCTTCACGCTGACGGCGCGCGGCCGGCACACCGAGCTGAAGTCGGCCAACCACACCATCATGTTCGCCGACGACTACGTGGAGCTGCTCGCCATCGAGGAACCAAACCCCGCCACCGCGGCGTGGTCGGAGTTCCTGAAGACCCGCGAGGGCCTCGCCGCCGCCGCGCTGAAGACCGCCGACGCCCGCGCGGCGCAGGCGGAGCTGGCCGCCGCCGGCCTGTCGGGCGGCGAGGCCGTGGACTTCGGCCGCCCCGTCGACCTGCCGGAAGGGCGGCGCGACGCCCGCTTCACCATCACCCAGGTGGCGCCCGCGGCGACGCCCGGCGGGCGGATGTTCCTGTGCCAGCACCACACCCGCGACGTGGTCTGGCGGCCCGAGTACCTGACGCACGAGAACGGCGCCACCGCGCTGGCCGCGCTGATCGTCGCCGCCGACGACCCGGAGGCGGTGGCCGGCCCCTACGCCACCCTGTTCGGCACGCACGTCGAGCCGCGCGGCGCGATCCGCGTCGTGCAGACGGGCGCGGCCCCCATCGTCGTGGCACCGCCGGCGGCGCTGACCCACCTGTGGGCCGACGATCCGGTGCTGTCGGCGCCGCGCCCGTGCCTTGCCGGGTTCGCGGTCAAGGTGAAGGATTTCTACGCGGCGCAGCAGGTCCTGCAGAGGAGCAAGCTCCCCACCATCGCCGGCGAGGGCGTGCTGCGCGTCGCCTCGCGCCACACGCACGGCGCGGCCGTCGCGTTTGCGGAGAATTTCGATCTGGCGCGGGTGCTGCCGGGATAGGCGGCCTCTACTCCGCCGGTCGCGCCGCCGCGCACGGCGCCGTTACCTGGCTCAGCACGCGCTTCAGCTCCATGGGGTGCAGCGGCTTGTGCAGGAAGGCGCAGCGGCGGCGCTGCCCTTCGGCGAGTTCGGCCTGTCCGGTCTCGCCGGTCAGTACGATCGCCGGGATCTCGTGGCCGTAGATCTTGCGCACGCGGTCGATCACCTCGAACCCGGTCACCTTGTTGGGCAGGCGAAGGTCGGTGAGGATCACGTCCGGCGGGCCGTCGAGTTGGTCGAGGCGCACGAACACCTCGCGGATGTCCCCGGCGGAAACCACCGTGCAGCCCCAGCCCTCCAGGCTGAGCTGCAGCCCGGTCAGCACCATGGAATCGTCGTCCACCGCCAGGACCGTCGTTCCGGCCAGCGGCCCGGCGGCGTGGCCCGCCGGTTCCTCGGTCCAGGCTTGCTCGGGCTCCTCGGCGGCTTCCAGCGTCACCGTGAACACCGAGCCGCGGCCGACGCGCGAGTGCACATCCACCGGCGCCTTCAGCAACACCGAAAGGCGCCGCACGATGGCCAGCCCGAGGCCGAGGCCGCGGTTGGGATCGCGGGCCGGGTTCTCCAGCTGGTGGAACTCGTCGAAGATCGCCTCGGTCTGCGCCTCGGGGATGCCGAAGCCGGTGTCCCACACCTCGATCCGCACCGTGCCCGCGCGCCGCCGCATGGCCAGCAGCACCTTGCCGCGCCGGGTGTAGCGGATCGCGTTGGAGACGAGGTTGCGGACGATGCGCTCCAGCAGCACCGGGTCGCTGCGCACCGGCGCCGGGAACAGCCGCGCGCGCAGCGCCAGCCCCTTCTCCTCGGCCTGCGGGCGGAACTCCCCGGCCAGCCCGGCCAGAAGCTCCCCCAGGTCGAAGACCTGCGGGCTGGCCTTCACCGTACCGGCGTCGAGGGTGGAGATGTCGAGCAGCGCGTTCAGCAGCTTCTCCCCCGCCGCCATGGCGTTGCCGAGCAGCCCGGCGGTCTGCCGCGCCTTGTCGTCGGTGATCTGCATCGTCAGCACTTCCAGGAACAGCCGCATGGCCTGGAACGGCTGGCGCAGGTCGTGGCTGGCCGAGGCGAGGAAGCGCGACTTGGCGGCGGCGGCGCGCTCGATCTCGCTGCGCAGGTCCTCGGCGGCGCGCATCGCGGTTCCGTCGCCGAGCGCCAGCACGCCGCAGGCGCGCCCGTGCTCGACGATGGGAATGGCGCGCAGGCGCAGCGGCGCCTGCCCGTCCGGCAGCGGCAGCTCGACGGAAACCCCGGACTCGGGCGCTTGGCCGCCCTCCGCCAGCAGCGCGCGGGCCGCCGCCTCGAACGCCGGGCCGGCGTCGCGCAGCGCCGCCTGCGCCGGCTCCCCGGCGGGAGGGTGGCGGCCGAGCAGGGCGTCCAGCGCGGCGTTCGCGCACACGGTCGCCAGCGACGCATCGACCAGCAGCGCCGGCACGCCGGCCGCGTGGCAGATCCGCCGTGCCGTCTCCAGGCTGGCCGGCATCGGCGCGTCGGTCCCGTGCGACGGGGCGACGGGGTGCTGGACGGTCACGGAGGCGTCTCCACATTGGTGCCGGGCGCAGCCATGACCGTACCGGAGCGTGGCAGCGTCGCGGAATCACTCGAAAGCGGTATGAATCACCTGATGGTCGTAGTCGTGCCGGACAGACGGTCTTCCACGAAGAATTTGCCGCGCAGCAGCGCCATCATCTTCGCCTTGAGGACCTCCATGGGCCGCGACTTGCCGATGAAGTCGTCGGCGCCGGCCTCCAGGCAGGCGATCAGCTGCTCGTCGGTTTCCTGGCTGGTCAGCATCAGGATCGGGAAGAGCGCGTCGTGGTCGCGGCGGTACTGGTCGAATCGCCGGCACAGCTGCACGCCGCTGGTCCCCGGCATCACGAGGTCGAGCAGCACGCAGTCGAACCCGCCGTCGTTCAGCGCCGCCTCCGCCTCCTCGGCGTTGCGGGCGATGAGCACGCGGCAGCCCTCAGCCTCCAGTTCCAGGCGCAGGAACTCGCGGTAGGTGACGCTGTCGTCCACCACCAGGATGCGGCCGCGGCGCAGGATGTCGGCCGGGGAGGGGGCGGCGTCGGACGGCGCGGCCAGAAGCTTGGCGAGGATCGCCGCCGCCGCGGCGGGATCGCCGCCATCGGCGCGCTGCACCCCAGGCAGCGCCGGCAGCGGGGCGTTGCCCAGGACCAGCATGGGGGTGCCGTCGGCCTCGGCGTGCAACTCGGCCACCCCGTTGGCGCCGAGCGAGGAGGAATCGACCAGCAGCGCCGCGGGACGAGCGCCGGCCAGCGCCGCGCGCGCCGCGGGCACGCCGTCGGCGCAGTCCGCCTCCAGCCCCTGCTGCTCCAGCAGGTGCTTGAAGAGCAGACCTTGCGTCTGCGACCCGATGACGACCAGGACCTTGGCCGGCATCACACCCCCTCCATCTGCTGCGACGCCAGGGCCACCAGGCGCGGCGCGACCTGCGGCAGCGGCAACTCCTCCACCGCCGCGCCCAGGCGGACGGCGGTGCCCGGCATGGAATGGATCACCGCGGTCGAGGCGTGTTCGGCGATGGTGTAGGAGCCGGCGCGCCGCATGTCCAGCAATCCCCGCGCGCCGTCCTCCCCCATGCCGGTGAGCAGCACCCCCACCGCCCCGACACCGTACGCCGACGCCAGCGAACTGAACAGCACGTCCCCCGACGGCCGCTGGCTGCACACCGGGGGATCGCCGGTCAGCCGGATGGCGCCGTGCTCCACCGTCATGTGCACGTCGCCCGGTGCCACGTAGACGCGGCCGGACAGCGGGCGGGTGCCGGTGCGCCCCAGCTCCACCGGGAACGGGCACACGGTCTCCAGCCATTGCGCGAAGCCGGCGACGAAGGGCGCGCCGATGTGCTGGACGAGGAAGATCGGCAGCGGGAACGCCCGCGGCAGGCCGGACAGAACCTTGACCAGCGCCGGCGGCCCGCCGGTGGAGGCCACCAGCCCGAGCGCCGTGTAGCGCCCGCCCGGCGGCCGCGCCGGGGCGGCGGCGCAGGGGGCGGGGGGAACGCGGGGACGCACCGCGAGGCGCTCGGTGCGCTGCCGGATCACCTTGACCTGGCTCATGCCGTGCAGCTGCGTGCACAGGTGGCGGGCGACCGCCTGGTAATCGGCGCGGCCGAGGCCCACCGGCTTCTCTACCACCGCCAACGCGCCGGCCTGGAGCGCCCGCATGGGGATGTCCAGGTCGTTCACGTCGGCGGCCACCACGACGATGGGCACCGGGTGCTGGCGCATCAGGCGCTTGGTCACCTCGAACCCGTCGATGCCCGGCAGCCGGATGTCGAGCGACACGACGTCGGGCCTGGCGCGCTCCACCATGCGCAGCGCCTCCTCGCCCGACGAGGCGACGCCGGCCACCTCCAGGCGCGGGTCCTCGCCGACGATGTGCGCCAGCAGTTGCTGGACCACCGGCGAGTCCTCGACGATCAGCACCTTTACCTTGCTCGGCGGGGTCATAGCAGCCGGCGGATCCTTTCCAGCAGGTCGTCCTGGTCGAAGCGCGACTTGACGATGTAGGCGTCGGCCCCGAGGCGCATGCCGCGCTCACGGTCCTCGTCGCTGCCGCGCGAGGTGACGAGGATGACCGGGATGTCGGCCAGCCGCGGGTCGGTCTTCACCGCCTGCACCAGCGCGAACCCGTCCATGCGCGGCATCTCCACGTCGCTGATCACAAGGTCAACCTTGAGCGTGCCCAGACGTTCCAGCGCCTCGCGCCCATCCACGCACAGCACCACGTCGTAGCCGTGGGCCTCCAGGATGCTCTTTTCCAGCGTCCGCGTGGTGATGCTGTCGTCCACCACCAGGATGCGCGGCCTGACCGCCGGCCGTGCCGCGGCGACGGCCGGCAGCGCCAGCGGCTCCGCCGCGCCGAGCGACGCGGCGTTCAGCACCAGCGCGGGCGAGCCGTCGTCGAGCAGCACCGTGCCGATGAAGCGCGCCGGGTCCAGCCCGGCCTCCTCGGCCGAGGCGACCACCGCGTCGCGGGTGGCGACCAGCGCGTCCACCGCCAGCGCGGTGCGCCGCTCGCCGCTGCGCACCACGGCGAGCGGGACATACTCCCGCGTGCCGGCGGGCGGCGGCAGGCCGAGCAGCGCGGCGAGGCTGGAGACCGGCACGTCCTCCCCGTCGATCCGCACCACCGTCCGGCCCTCCAGGGAGCCGAGCGCCGCCGCGTCGGCGCGGTGCAGGCGCACCACGTCGGCGGCCGGCAGCGCCATCACCTGCCCGCCGGCCTCGACGAAGACGAGGCGCTGGCCGGACAGGCTGAGCGGCACCTCGATCAGGATGACGGTGCCGCCCTCCGGCCGCGGCGTCAGGGTGAGCTGCCCCTGCAGGCCGATCACCTCGCGCCGGGCGATGGACAGGCCCATGCCGCGCCCGGCGATCTCGGTCACCGTCTCGGCGGTCGAGAATCCGGGCTCGAACAGCAGGTCGAGCAGGCGGTCGTCGGGCGTGCCGTCGGCCGCCCGGCGGCGGATGGCGGCGAGGTCGAGGCCGCGCCCGTCGTCCTCGATGCGCAGCCGCAGCCGGCCGCCGGCCACCGACGCGTCGACCAGGATGCGCCCGCCGGGCGGCTTGCCGGCGGCCGTGCGCTCCCCGGGGGGCTCGATGCCGTGGTTCACCGCGTTGCGCACGAGGTGCATTACCGGGTCCTTGAGGCGCTGGAGCACGGCGCGGTCGGCCTCCACCTCCAGGCCGCGAATGTCTGCCTCGATGTCCTTGCCCTGGCCGCGGCCGAGGTCGCGGATCATCCGGCCCAGGCCGCCGAACTGCGTCTCCGCCGGTACCATGCGCAGCCGCCGCACGTCCTCGTGCAGCGCGCCGCCCCAGCGGCGCAGTGCCCACACCCCGCGGTCGTGGTGGCGGTGCGCGGCGTCGAGCGCGGCGCCGGCGGCGCGCATCCGCCGCTCGAAGGTGGTCAGCGCGGCGGTGAAGTGGGCGTCGTGCACGCCCTTGTCGAGGCCACGGCGCAGCCGCTGCCACGCCTGCGCCATGCCGGCCCACTCGCGGCGCAGCACGCGCAGCTCGTCGGCGACACGGTCCTGGCCCTCCACCTCGGGCAGCAGCGCCGCCGCGGTGTCGAGCAGGCGCTCCAGCCCCTCGGCGCGGATGCGCACCAGCGTGCGGACGGCGGCGGTGGGGCGCGGCGCCGGCTCGGCGGCGGGGTGCGGCGCGGGCGTCGGCGCGGCCTCGTCGCCGGACAGGCGGGCGAGGTCGGCGAGGACGTCGGCGGTGTCCACCGGCGGGCCGCCGCGGGTCGCCCAGGCGACGGCGTCCTCAATGGCGTCGAGCGCCCGGCGCACGGGGACGCGCACCCGTGCGTCGAAGGGCAGGGCGCCCGTCTGCACCGCGGTGAACACCGATTCCAGGCGGTGCGCCAGCGCCTCGACCTCCGGCAGGTCGACGGCGCGGGCGGCGCCTTTGAGGCTGTGCGCGCGGCGGTGGATCTCCACCATGTCGATCCCGGCGTCCCGCCCCTCGTCGGCCGCTCGCAGCGCCTCGCGGATCGCCGCGAGGTGGTCCTTGTGCTCCAGGTCGAAGGCGGCGAGCAGGCGTTCGCGGATGTCGGTCATGGCGCGGACCGCAAAGGAACGTCAGTGGCCGTCATCCCCGCGAAGGCTCTCGGTGAATGCCTTCGGCATTCACCTGCCGCCAGCGCAAACCAAAGGTTTGCGCGAGAGGCGGGGATCCAGTGCTCGCGTCCGCGAGCCACATGAGTCATGTCGCCGCTGCCGCGGCTCATCCTGGATCCCCGCCTTCGCGGGGATGACGGCCGAAGGAAGCGCTGTGTCGCCGGCCTCATGAGGCGCTCTAAACCCGATAGTTCCGCACCGCCTCGACCAGCCCCTGGCCGAGCGCGTTGAGGTTGCCGGCGGCCCCCTCCAGCTGGCGGGTGCCCGCCGCGGTCTGGGTGCTGGCCTCGCGGATGTTCTGGAGCGCCTGGATCACCTGCTCCAGGCCGATCTGCTGCTGGTTGGTTCCGGCGACGATCTGCTGGAAGGCGATGACGCTTTCCTGGATGGTTTCGGCCATCTCGCGGATGGTGGACTCGGTGGCGTCGGTCTGGCGCTTGCCGGCGGCGACGCGCTTCACCGCCTCCTCGGTCAGCATCACCGAGGCGTTGATGCCGTGCTGGATCTCGCTGAGGTTGGAGCGCACCTGCGCCGTCGCCTCCTTGGCCTGATCGGCGAGGCTCTTGATCTCGTTGGCGACGATGGCGAAGGTGCGGCCGTGCTCGCCGGCCGCCGCCGCCTCGATGGCGGCGTTGAGCGCAAGCAGGTGCGAGCGCTCGGCGATGTCGTTCACCGTCACGATGATCTCGCCGATGGCCTGCGTGCGCTCGGACAGCAGCACGATGTTCTCGGCCACCGCCTCCGCCTGCTCGCGGATGGCGTTCATCGCCTCGTTGGTGTCGGACACGGCGCGCAGGCCGGAATCGCTGGCTGTCGAGGCCGCCTGGGCGCCGCGCGCCACGTCCTGGGCGCGGCGGTTGATCTGCGCGCCGGACTCGGTGATCTCGCTGAGCGTCGCCGTGGTCTCCTCCACGGCGGCGAGCTGCTCGGCGACGCTGGCCGCCTGCTGCTGGGTGGAGGCGCGGATCTGCGCGGTGGCGGCGTGCACGCTCTCGGCCGTGCCGCGGGTGGTCTCGGCGACCGAGCGCAAGCGCGCCGTCATCTCGCCGAGATGGCGGCCGAGTTCCGACAGCTCGTCGTTGCCGGGCACGAAGATCCCCTGCGTGAGGTCGCCGCCGCCGACCCGCCCGACGAAGCCGATCGCCATCCCGAGCCGCCGGGTGATCGAGCGCCCGATCAGATAGGCGATCAGCAGCGCCGCCGTCACCATGCCCGCCAGCCCCGCCAGCGAGGAGCCGATGACCTCGCCGTAGATGCCTTCGACCTCCGCGCGGCCGGTTTCGTTGAGGCGGCGGATGAGGGAGCTGAAGCCCTCCAGCCGCTCGTCGAGCGCCCGGCGCATTTCGTCGAGGCGCGGGCGGCGTGCCTGTGCCTCGTCCCATTGGCCGCGCTCCACCAGGTCGAAGGCGACGGTGGCCTCGGTGACGATGGCCCGGGCGGCGCGATCGAGGTCCTGGACCGCCGCGGCCGCCTCCAGCCAGACGGCGCGGCGCCGCTCGGTGACGCCGCGGTCCGAGCGCTCGGCGGTGAAGGCCTTCATCTCGGCGATGCCGTCGAGAAGCGCCCGCGCGCCCTCCTGATAGTGCAGCCGCTGGGCGCCGATGTCGGCGGAGCGGTTCTGCGCCCGCGCCAGCGCCACCGTGTTGAGCATCGTTTCGCGGTCGCTGCGCAGGGTCGCCTGCTGCTCGGTGACGGCGCGCAGCATGTCGGTGACGCGCACGTCGTTGATGACGACCGCGGACATCACCCGCATCGCCTTGGAGAAGCGTTCCATCTGATAGAGCGCCAGCACCGCCGCCAGCAGGCAGACCGCGCCGAACCCCAGCATCAGCTTGTTCTTGACCGAAAACCTCATCGCTCCCCCGCCGCACCGATCCGTTCGAGCACCGCGGCGACGTCGAGCAGCGCCACGCGCTCCTCCGTCACCGCCCTTATCAGCCGTCCGCCGTCCACCGGCCGCAGGTCGGCCGCGGGCAGCGGCCGCACCGCCTCGACCGCCGCCACCCGCAGCGCCGCCGGCCGTTCGCCGCCGCGCAGCGTCACCGCGAAGCCGCCGGCGTCGACGCCGCTTTCCCCGCCGCACAGGCGGTCGATGTCGAACAGGCGCATCACCCGGCCGCCGGCGGCGATCAGCCCCAGCAGCTCCGGCGGCGCGCCGGGCACCGGCGCCACCCGCGGCAGCGGCAGGATGCGGGCCAGATGCCGGACCTCGAGCGCGTAGGTGGTGGAGGCGCCGCGGGCGACCAGCACGGTCAGCGCGTCCGCCGCCCGCCCATCCCCGTCGTCGCCGGCCAGCGCCACGGCGCGGCGGCGCAGCAGCTCGTCGGCCCAGGGGCCGCGGCCGGCGAACGCGTCCTCCATCGCCGCCTGCTGGCGCGCGAGGCGGGCGCGGACCTCGTCCCAGTCGATGCGGCTGCGGGCGGCGGTCATCCGCGGGCCTCGTCGCCGGACAGCCACAGCGCGATCATGCGGCGCAGCTCGCCGACGGTGAGGCCGCGGCCGTGCGCCACCAGTTCCTCGTCGGCGTGCTTCGCCAAGCCGTCGCGGGCGTTGCGGAAGTGCCGCTGCGCCGGCCCCAGCTTGCCGCGCCGCCAGTAGGCCAGCGCCAGATGGTAGTCGGCGAGCGCGAAGTCCGGCTCCAGGTACAGCGCCCGGCGGAAGGCGGCGACGGGGTCGCCGGCGCCGGCCTCGTCCTCCAACTGGCCGAGGCGGAAGTGCGCGGCGGCGTTGAAGCGGTCGTGCTCGACCAGTTCCAGGCAGGCGTCCAGCGCCGCGACACACTCGCCGCGCTCGGCCAGTTCCTCGACGTCCGTGAGCGTGGGAACGGCGGGCGGCGGCGGTTCGGCGGGCTTCGCGGCGTGGGGCTTGGCGGCGCGCCTGCGCGGCGGCTCCGGTTCAGGAGGGGGGAGGGGCTGCGCCGGCAGGGGCAGGCGCGGCGGTTCGGCGGCGCGGCAGAGCGGGTCGGGCTTGCGGTACAGCGTGGCGCCGGGCACCGGGACCGGGGTGAAGACGGCGCCGATCTCCGCCCCCGTTTCGGCGTGGCCGACCACCAGCCAGCCACCGTCCACCAGCGTGTCGCGCAGGCCGCGCAGCAGCCGGGCGCGCGTCGGCTCGTCGAAGTAGATCATCACGTTGCGGCACAGCACGATGTCGAACGCCGCCAGCCCGCGGGCCGGGTCGGGCAGCCGCCCCTCGACGAGGTTGAACACCTCGAACGTGGCCCATTCCCGGTACTCCGGCCGCACCTGCCAGCTCTGCTGGTGATGAACGAAGTAGGCGCTCAGCACGTCTTCAGGCAGGCCGCGCACCGCCCAATGGCTGTAGCTGGCCCGGCGCGCCTGATCGAGGAAGGCGCGGTTGAGGTCGGTGCCGAGCAGCGTCACCTGCCAGCCCTCCAGCTCCGCACCGAAGTTCTGCTTCAGCAGGATCTCCAGCGTGTAGACCTCGGGCCCGGTGGCGCAGCCGGCGCTCCAGATGCGCAGCGTGCGCCGCGCGCGGTTGCGGCGCAGGCATTCCGGGATGGCGACGGCGCGCAGCGCCTCGAACTGTTCGATGTAGCGGAAGAAGAAGGTCTCGCCGACCGCCAGCTCGTTGACCAGCGCCTGGAACTCCGCCGCGGCGGGCAGCAATGTCAGGTACTCGGTCAGCCGCGCCACGCCGCGCTCCTCGAGCCGGCGGGCGAGCCGCTCGGCGAGCGCGGAATCCTTGTCGGCGTAGTAGGCCAGCCCGGTGCGCTGGAGGACCTGCGCCTTCACGATGGGGAAGGCGGGGTCGTCCAGCACGGCCTGGGTGCGGGCGCTTACGGCGCCTGCCATTGCGCGAGCCTTTCCTCGGCCTGGGTGCGAAAGTCCTCCAGCCGGCGCTCCTCGGCCAGCGTGAGCAGGCGGCCCGGGTCGAGCAGCGTGGCGGTGCCCGCGCCGTACGGGATCACCGCCAGGGCGCAGCCCTCGAAGCTGAGATCCTCGGCGATCTCCTGCGGCGCCGCGTCGGCGATGCCGTGCACGCGGTCCACCGCCAGCGCCAGCGGGCCGTCGTCGCGCTCCAGCAGCAGCAGGGTGGAGTAGAGCCCGAGCGTGGAGTCCTCCAGGCCGAGCAGCCGGTCGAGCCGCAGCACCGGCACCACCCGGCCGTGCCAGCGGAACACCCCGGCCACCACCGGCGGCAGGGCCGGCGGCGCCTCCAGCGCCGGCAGCGGCAGGAAACGGCCGACCGCGGCGGCGGGCAGCGCCAGCGTGCGGCCGGACAGGCCGAACACGACGTACCGCCCGCGCTCGTCGAACTGGACACCGCTCATGCTGTCGCTTTTCCCCCCGGATGCGCCCTATCATGGGCCGAACGCTCAACCCGCGGCAAGCACCAGCGTTTCGCCGAAGCCCGGAACGCGGAACGTCGCCTCGTCCACGCCGTGCGAGGCGCGGGCGCGGCCCAGCGCGGCGACCGGCTCGGCGATGCCTTCCGGCGTCAGGCGGAAGGTTCCGAAATGCATGGCGACGCTGGCGCGGGCGCCGAGGTCGCGGTGGGCGCGCACCGCCTCGTCGGGGTTCATGTGCTGCGGCGTCATGAACCAGCGCGGCTCGTAGGCACCGATCGGCAGCAGGGCCACGTCGATGCGCGGGAAGCGCGCCGCGATCTCGCGGAAGTGCGGGCTGTAGCCGGCGTCGCCGCAGAAATACACGCAGGCGCCGCCGGACTCGACGACGAAGCCGCCCCACAGCGTGGTGTTGCGGTCGAACAGCGTGCGGCTCGACCAGTGCTGGGCCGGGACGAAGGTGATGCGCGCGCCGCCCAGCTCGACCGACTGCCACCAGTCCAGCTCATGCACCGGGCGGACGCCGCGGCGTTCGAGGAAGGGCTTGTTGCCCAACCCGGCGACCACCGGCGTGCCGGACAGGCGCTTCAGCGTCGGCAGGTCCATGTGGTCGTAGTGGCCGTGGCTGACCAGCACGGCGTCGAGGGGCGGCAGCTCGGCCAACGCCAGGGCCGGCGGCCGGGCACGCTTGGGTCCCAGGCGGCCGAGCGGGCCGGCGTGCGGCGACCACACCGGGTCGGTCAGCAGCGTGCAGCCGCCGACGCGGATCAGGAACGTGACATGGCCGATGAAGGTCAGCGCCGCGTGCCCGTCCGGCGCCGCGGCGGGCAAGGGCGGGCAGGGCGGGTCGTCCACCCGTTCCGGCCACGGCGTCCATTCGTTCCGCGAGCGCCAGAAGCGCAGCACGTCCTTGAGCCGCTTGTCGGTGGAGGCGTGGACGTTGCGGAAACGCCGGCCGTCGCAGTGGTCGGACACGGGGTAGGGTGGCATGCGTCAGGCCCGGAACACGCCGCGGTACACGGCGGCAAGCGGCATGGCGAAGCCGATGGACGGGATGCTCAGCGCGTCCTCCGTTCCGGTCAGCCGTTCATAGCGCCACCCGTCGTCGGCGCCGCGGGCGAACACCTCGACCGACCATTCCGCCTCGTCCACCAGCACGTAGCGCTCCAGCGCTGCGATGGTCTGCATCGCCTTCCACTTGAAGCCGCGGTCGCGCGCGGCGGTGTCGGGGGAGGTGACCTCGACGACGAGCTGCGGGCCGCGCACGTGGACCTCGTCGTCGGACGGGCTCCAGGTGCCGAAGACGAGGTCGGGGCAGAGGTAGCCGACGCCCGGCACCTCCACAAGCGCGCCCAGGAAGACGTGGCGGTCGATGCCGTCGGCCCCGGCGTGCAGCGCCGCGAACAGGTTGCCGCAGATGGTGTCGTGCGCCAGCGAGCCGGCGGGCAGGTGCTGCGCCGTGCCGTTGACGAACTCCGCCCGGCCGCCGCTGCGCCGCGCCCAGGCGAGGAAGTCGGTGGGGACGGGCAAGGTGTCGGGCGGCATGCGGTTCCTCGGCGGCTGTCGTGCGCCAAGACGTTAGCACCATCGTGGCGTTCCGCCAGTCCCATTCGGTGCCGTAGGTGATGGGGAAATGCTCGCGCCGCTCAAGCTGTATCAGCGCCCATCGACTTTGGTATGCCGACGGTACAGGTGCAACATTTACCACCCTTTAACGGTCTTCGGCTGTAATGGTGTTCAGACAGTTCCTGTATCGTCTCCCGTTTCGTTGTTTCCTCCCTGAAACTTGGGCCGCTTCGGCGGCCCAGTTTTTTTGGCGGATAGTTGGCATTCAAGGCGAATGCCGGACGGCGGAGCCCCCCCTCGACCTTTGGAGAGCTTTCCAGCCGTGCCGCGCGGGCGTATGTCGGTGCGTCCGAGCGACGAACAGACGGAGGCCGCCCATGAAACCGCTGTGCGGTTGGCGCATGCCCGAGGACGAGACGCGCGCGATGCTGGCGATGCTCGATCAGGAGATCGCCGGCTGCTCCGACCGCCCGCAGCGCCGCAGCGCTTTGCTGCGCTTCCAGGCGATGCTGGAGGAGGACCTGCGCGCGATGCAGGCGGGGCAGCGGCCGAACTGAGTGCTACTCCGCCGGCGCCATCCGCTCCGCGTCCGGGCGGTTGCGGCCGAACCAGCGCTTGAGTCGGCGGGAGATGCCGTCCAGGAAGGTCAGCACCACCGGCACCACCAGCAGCGTCAGGACGGTCGAGCTGATCAGCCCGCCGATCACCGCGTGCGCCATGGGGGCGCGCTGCTGCGCGCCCTCGCCGATGCCGAGCGCCAGCGGCAGCATGCCGAAGACCATCGCCGCCGTGGTCATGATGATCGGGCGCAGGCGGATGATGCCGGCCTCGACCAGCGCGTCCCGCAACTCCATGCCGCGGGCGCGGGCCTGGTTGGAGAAGTCCACCAGCAGGATGGCGTTCTTGGTCACCAGGCCCATCAGCATGATGAAGCCGATGGCGCTGAAGATGTTCAGCGTCGAGCCGGCGAACAGCAACCCCAGGAACACGCCAACCAGTGACAGCGGCAGCGACGCCATGATGGCGAAGGGCTGCAGGAAGCTGCCGAACTGCGACGCCAGGATCAGGTAGATCAGGATCACCGCGAGGCCCAGCGCCTGCGCGGCGAAGCCCGTCGTCTCGGCGATGTCCTTGGTCGAGCCGCCGAAGACGATGCGGTAGCCGGGCGGCAGCTTCACCTGCGCCAGCGCCGCCTGCAGCTCCTTGCCGGCGTCGCCGACCGGGCGGCCCTGCACGTTGGCGCTGACCAGCACCTCGCGCGCGAGGTCGCGGCGGTTGATCTGCGAGGCGCCGAGCGTCGTCTGCACGTCGGTGACCTGGCTCAGCGGCACCATGCGGGGGTTGCCGTCGGCGTCCTTGGTGGAACTGGCGAGATGGATGCGGTCGAGGTCGCCGCGGTTGGTGCGGGCGCTCTCCGGCAGGCGGACGTGCACGTCGTAGGTCTCGCCGTCCGGCGCCTTCCAAGTGGAGATCTTGTCGCCGGCGAACAGCGGCCGCAGCGTGGACGCCACCTGCGCAGTCCCGATGCCGAGATCGCTGGCGAGGTCGCGCTGCAACTGCACCGACAGCGTCGGCTTCGCCGCCTTCAGGCTGCTGTCGATGTCGACGTAGCCGGCGATGCGCTTCATGGCGCCGTTGATCTGGCCGGCGATGCGGTCCAGCTCGGCGATGTCGCGGCCCTGGACGGAGACCTGGACCTGCTTCTGCACGCCGCCCACCCCGGGGATGCCCACGTTGATGGTGATGCCGGGGATCGCCGCCAGCCGCTCGCGGATCGGCCGGGCGAGGTCGTTGGGGGAGCGCTTGCGCTGGTCGATCGGCACGAGGCGGACATAGACGCTCGCCCGGTTCTTGCCCACCGCCACGCCGGTGTTCACGGTGGCGTAGGTGTAGCCGATCTCCGGGAACTCGTGCAGAGCCTTCACCGCCTGCTCGACCTTCGCGGTGGTGTAGGACAGCGACGAGCCGACCGGCGTCTCCACCTCCACCACGGACTCGCCAAGGTCGGCGGCCGGCACGAACTCGGTGCCGATCAGCGGCACCAGGGCGAAGCTGCCGAAGAAGATCATGGACGCCGCGACCATGACGATCCAGCGCCTCCGCAGCGACCACGCCAGCACGCGGCCGTAGCCCTGCGCGAAGCCCTCGAACCAGCGCTCGAACCATTGCGCGATGCGGCCGAACGGCCCGCGCCCGTGCTTGCCGTGCGCCGCCGGGTCGTACCACACGCTGGACAGCATGGGGTCGAGCGTGAAGGACACGAACAGCGAGATCAGCACCGCCGCGGAGACGGTGATGCCGAACTGCAGGAAGAACCGGCCGATGATGCCGCCCATGAAAGCGACGGGCAGGAACACCGCGACGATGGTCAGCGTGGTGGCCAGCACCGCCAGCCCGATCTCCTTCGTACCGTCCAGCGCCGCCTGCCGGTGCGTCTGGCCGCGGTGGAGGTGGCGCATGATGTTCTCGCGCACCACGATGGCGTCGTCGATCAGGATGCCGATGGCCAATGAGAGCGCCATCAGCGTCATGACGTTCAGCGTGTAGCCCATGAAGTGCAGCACCGCGAAGGTGCCCAGCACCGCCACCGGCAGCGTCAGGCCGGTGATGACCGTGCTGCGCCACGATCCCAGGAACAGCATGACGATCAGCACCGTCAGCACGCCGCCCTCGACCAGCGTCTTCTGCACGTTGTTCAGCGAGTTGGTGATGCCGCGCGCGGTGTCGCGCACCACCACGAACTCCACGTCCGGCGGCACGGCGCCGCTCTGGCGCATCTCGGCCACCGCCTTCTGGAGGCCCTTGGCGACCTCCACCGTGTTGGCGCCCTGCACGCGCACCACGTCCACCGCCAACGCCGGCTTGCCGTTGAACAGGGCGACCGAGTCCTGCTCCTCCTGCCCGTCGATCACCTCGGCCACCTGGCCCAGGCGCACCGGCGTGTTGCCGCGCCGGGCGACGATCAGGTCGAGGAACTGCTGCGGCGTCGCGAAGCGGCTGGAAACCTGGACGACGCGCTCGCGCCCGTCGCCCTCCACGGTGCCGGCGGGGATATCCTGGTTCTCGTTGGTGATGGCGCGCACCACCTCATCGACGCCGACGCCCAGCGCTTCCAGGCGCTCGGGCTTCAGGCGGATCTGCACCTGCCGCTTGACGCCGCCGGCGATGGTGGCGCGTCCGACGCCGCGCACGTTCTGCAACCGCTTCAGGATGATCTGGTCGGTCAGCGTGGTGAGGTCGCGCAGGGTCCGGATGTCCGACTTCACCGCGATCGACACAATGGGCTGGTCGTCCGGATTGAAGCGGGAGATCTGCGGCTCCTTCACCTCGGTGCGGAAGGCCGGGCGCAGGGCCGAGACCTTTTCGCGCACGTCCTGCACCGCCTGGGTGGAGGCGGTCTTCAGGTCGAACTCGGCGATCACCACCGAGCGGCCCTCGTAGGAGCGCGAGGTCAGCGTCTTGATGCCGGCGATGGTGTTGATGGCTTCCTCGACCGGCCGGGTCACGTCGGTCTCGACCGATTCCGGGCTGGCGCCGGGGTACTCGGTGGAGACCACCACAAGCGGGAAGTCCACGTCCGGAAACTGGTCGACGCCCAGGCGCTGGTAGGAGAACAGGCCGAACACCATCAGCGCCACCATCAGCATGGTGGCGAACACCGGGTTGTCGACGCTGATGCGGGTGATGGGCATGGGGACAGCCTTACGCCTTTTCCATCGTCATCCCCGCGAAGGCGGGGATCCATAATGTCCGAAGCGGCATGCCATGGCAGTATGGATCCCCGCCTTCGCGGGGATGACGGTCAAAACCAAATGAGAACGGGATCAAACCCCCGCCGTGCGCACCGCCTGCCCGGCCTGCAGGCCCGGCAGCGGCGCGGTCACCACCAAGGCGCCGGCCTCCAGCCCCTCGACCTGGACCAGCTCGCCGCGCGCCCAGGTCGGGCCGCGGCGCACCGGGGTGCGGGTCAGGCGGCCGTCCAGCACCGTCAGCACGAAGTCGCCCTGGTCGTCGCGGCGCAGCGCCACCGGCGGCAGGGCGACGGCGTCCGCCGCCTCGGCCACCACGGCGTCGCCGCTGGCGAACATGCCGCCGCGCAAGGACCCGTCGGCATTGTCCACCGAAACGTAGACCGGGATCGCCCGCGTGCCGGGCCGGGCCTGCGGGTTGATGCGGGCCAGCGTGCCGCGGAACTCGCGCTCGCCGAAGCCCTCGACGCGCAGCAGCACGGTCTGCCCCGGCTTCAGCCGCGCCACGTCGTCGGCCGGCACGGTGGCGGTCACCTCCACCCGGCTGAGGTCGACGATGCCGAACAGCTTGGTGTTCACCGCCAGCGTCTCGCCGGGGTTGACCGTGCGCTCCGAGACGATGCCGTCGATGGGCGCCTTCACCACCGCGTCGTTCAGCGCCTTGCGGGCGAGCTCGACCTGCGCGGTCAGCGCCTGCACGGTGGCCTGCTGCACCTGCCAGGTGCTCTGCGCCTGGTCGTAGCTGCTCTCGGCGACGATGTCCTTCTGGCGCAGCGCCAGGTTCTTGGCGCGCGTCTTCTCGGCGTAGACCAGCTGCGCCCGGGCGCCGGCGAGGTTGCTCTCCTTCTCGGCCAGCTTGGCGGCGAGATCGCGGGTGTCGAAGCGGGCCAGCACGTCGCCGCGCTTCACCGCCTGCCCCTCGCGCACCAGCACCTCGGCCAGCGTCGCGGCGACCTCGGACTTCACCAGCGTCCAGTTCACCGGATCGACCGAGCCGGACAGCCGCACCGTCTCGGTCAGGCGGCGCGGCGCGGCGCGGGTCAGCTCGACGGCGGCGAGTTCCAGAACGCGCTCCGGCACCGGGGCGTCCTTGTTGACCGCCGCCTGTCCGCTGGTGCGCGCCTGCCACAGCACGCCCGCGCCGGCCAGCGCCGCCACCAGCAGCAGGGTCACGAGGATCCGGCGCAGGCCGCGGCGCCGGGGCGGGGAGGTCTCAGGCATTCGGGGCGTCCTTGGGTGCGGCCCGCAGGCCGTGCAGAACGAGGTCGAGGTAGGCGTCGAGGAACCCCTCGGCGGTGGCCTCCGGGTCGATCTCGTGCGGGGCGAGGGAGTGGGTCCAGATGGTCAGCATCGACAGCGGCGCCGACACCACGCGGGCCATCTGCATGACGTCGACCGGGCGGAACTCGCCGCGGTCGATGCCGCGCTGGATGAGGCGGGCAAAGAAGCGCCGGCCGCGCATCACCACCTCCTCCATGTAGAAGCGGGCGATGTCGGGGAAGTTCGTCGCCTCTGCCACCACCAGCTTGGGCAGGCCGGCGGCCGGCTCGCGGTTCATCTGCCAGAAGCGGGCGACGATCAGGCGCAGCAGCTCGTCCGTCGGACCGGGAAAGCTCTCCACCATCTCCTCGCCCAGGCGGATGTTGGGCAGCACGGACTCGCGCACCACCGCTTTGAACAGCCCGGCCTTGTTCTCGAAATAGACGTAGGGCAGGCCGACCGAGACGCCGGCCCGGCGGGCGACGTCCTCCAGCTTGGTGGCCGCGAAGCCGCGCTCGATGAAGAGGTCGCGCGCCGCCTCGATCATCTCGGCGGGGCGGGCCTCCTTGCGGCGCGTGCGGCGGGCGGGCGGGGATGGGGATTCGTGCGGCATCGTTCGTTATAAAATGAACGTTCATTCAATAGGCACGCACCCGGCGTTTGTCAATGGCCGTGCCCGCGTTTGCCGGAACACGGCGCGGCGGGCGCTGTTGGCCCAGCAGCGAGGAGTGGTCGAAGGGGAGACGGGCATGCGCGGGTTCCTGTTCACGACGGCGTCGGTGTTCGCTTTGGGCGTCGGGGCGGCGGCCCTGTTCCGCCGCCGCGAGCAGCGCACCCGGGCGGCGGAGGGCATGCGCCGCGCCGCGCAGGCGGCCGGTGGCTACCTGTCGCGCTACCGCATGGACACCGAGGCGGGGGCGGAGCACTGGCGCCAGCCCGATGGCAGCGTCGACGTGGCGCAGGTGACGCGCGACTTCCTGATGTTCTTCGTGGTGCCGCTGTGGATCACCTCCGGCGTCGCCGACTACCTCTGCCACCGCGCCACCGACATCGAGCACACCACCGGCAGCTACGAATCCCTGCTGCACCTCGCCATGCTGGCGGAGATGGGCGTCCCGACGCTGGCGGCGCTCTTCCTGGAGATCACCTCGCCGGTGCTGGCGATGATGATCGCGTCCTTCGTGCTGCACGAGGCGACGGCGTTGTGGGACGTGAGCTACGCCGTGCAGCACCGCAACGTGACGCCGCTGGAGCAGCACGTGCACAGCTTCCTGGAGATGCTGCCGCTGATGGCGCTGTCCTTCGTCGCCGTGCTGAACTGGCCGGAGGTGATGGCCATGGTCGGGGCCGGCGACCGGCCGGCGGACTGGTCGCTGCGCCTGAAGGAGGACCCGCTGCCCACCGGCTACGTCATTTCGGTGCTGGCGGCGGTGGCCCTGTTCAACGGGCTGCCCTATCTTGAGGAGTTGTGGCAGGACATCCGCGCCAACGGTGCCCGCCTGCGGCCGCCCAACCAGCCGGCCCGCGCGCTGGAGCCGCGGTATCTGGCGTCGGAGCCAGTGGAGGCCTAGCACTTTCAGCCGGCCACCACCCCGCTTGATTATTAGGGTGTGAAACGATATCGTCCGGTTTTGGAACCGGCGAGTTTCATTTTTTCATGCCCCTCGACACCACCCCCGACTGGCGTGCGCGTCGGCGCGAGACGATCCTCGCGGCCGCCGCGGATCTGTTCGCGCGCCGGCCGTACCACGGCGTCCAGGTGGACGACGTGGCGAAGCAGGCCGGGGTGGGCAAGGCCACGCTGTACCGCTACTTCCCCTCCAAGGAGGAGCTGTACCTGCACGCCTTCGACGAGGCGCTGGCCCGGCTGGAGGCGCGGTTGCACGCCCCGCCGCCCGAAGGCGCGGCGCCGGAGGCGGTGCTGGCCTGCAAGGTGCGCGCGCTGCTGACCACCTTCACCGAGCAGCTGCCGGCGCTGAAGGTGCTGGGCGGCGACCACTCGCACCTGGCGGAGCAGATGCGCACGGTGCTGCGCCGCCGCACCAGCCGCATCGCCGCGGCGCTGCGCGACGTGCTGGAGGCCGGTCGGGCGGTCGGGCGCTTCCGTTCGGTGGACATGGAGATGACGCCGCTGCTGGTCATCGGCATGGCGCGCGGCGCCGTGATGATGGCGGGCGACGCGGAGCCGGAGCGGCTGGAGGCCGCGATTCTCGATCTTATGCTCAAGGGCGCGCTGGCGGGGCCGGCGGGCGACGACGCGGGGAGTTTGGGTCTATGAAGCGGTTGGTGATGCTCCTCGTGGTCGTGGCGCTGGCGGCGGGCGGCTACTGGTACACCCGGGCGACGCCGCAGGATGGCGCCACGGCGGCCAAGGCGGGAGGCGGCGGCAAGCCGGCGATCCCGGTGGCGCTGCAGGCCGCCGAGGTGAAGGCCGTACCGGAAGACCTGTCCACCATCGGCACCGTGCAGCCGATCGCCAGCATCGCCATCAAGGCGCGCGTCGATACGGTGGTGGACACCGTGCACTTCATCGAGGGGCAGGAGGTGGCGGCGGGCGACCTGCTGTTCTCGCTGGACGACCGCGCGCTGAAGGCGCAGCTCCGCGTCGCCGAGGCGAACCTGGAGCGCGACCGCGCCAACTACGAGAAGGCGCGCGGCGACGTCGTGCGCTATGAGGAACTGGTGAAGCGCGCCGTCGCCGCGCGCCAGCAGTACGACGCCGCGGTCGCCGCCGCCAACGCGCTGGAAGGCACGGTGAAGGCCGACCTCGCCGCCATCGAGAGCGCCAAGGTGGCGCTCAGCTACACCCGCATCTACGCGCCGATGGCCGGGCGCACCGGCACGGTGAGCGCCAAGCCCGGCGCCAACGTGCGTGCCGCCGACGCCACCCCGCTGGTCACCATCACGCAGCTGCGCCCGATCAACGTCGCCTTCAACGTCGCCGAACGCAGCCTGCCGGCGATCCGCGCCGCCCTGGCGGCCGGCAAGCTGAAGGTCACCGCGGGCATCCCGGGCGGCAAGGGCCCGCGCGCCGAGGGCGAGCTGACCTTCGTGGACAGCCAGGTCGACCAGCAGAGCGGCACCATCCTGGTGCGCGCCACCTTTCCCAACGCCGACACGCTGCTGTGGCCCGGCCAGTTCGTCGACACCGTGCTGACGCTGCGCGTCGAGCCGCAGGCGCTGACGGTGCCGGCGGTGGCGGTGCAGACCGGGCAGGAGGGGCGCTTCGTCTACGTGGTGAAGCCCGACAACACGGTGGACATGCGCGCCGTTACGGTGGCGCGCACCTACGGCGACCTCGCCATCATCGGCAACGGCCTGACCGCCGGCGAGCGCGTGGTGGTGGACGGCCAGTCCCGCCTGTTCCCCGGCGCACCGGTGGCCGAGCGCGGCCCGGGCGGCAACCAGGGCGGCAGCAAGGCCGGCAACGCCGATCCGTCGAAGCCGACCCAACCCGGAGGGCAGTCGTGATGAACATCTCCGAGTTGTGCATCCGCCGTCCGGTGATGACCATCCTGCTGACGGCGGCGCTGGTGCTGGCGGGTCTGGCGGCATACCGGCAGTTGCCGGTGGCGGCGCTGCCGCGGGTGGACTTCCCGGTCATCAGCGTTTCGGCCTCGCTGCCCGGTGCCAGCCCGGAGACCATGGCGGCCTCCATCGCCTCGCCGCTGGAGCGCGAGTTCGCGACCATCGCCGGCATCGACACCATCACCTCGTCCTCGACGCTGGGCAACACGTCGATCACCATCCAGTTCGTGCTGGAGCGCGACATCGACGCCGCCGCCGCCGACGTCCAGGCGGCCATCGCCCGCACCCAGCGCCGGCTGCCGGCGGAGATGACGACCCCGCCCAGCTACCGCAAGGTCAACCCGGCCGACCAGCCGATCCTGTTCCTGTCGCTGCGCTCGCCCACGCAGACGCTGTCGACGCTGAACGACTACGCCGAAACCATCGTGCAGCCGCGCCTGTCGACCCTGGAGGGCGTGGCGCAGGTGCAGATTTACGGCTCGCAGAAGTACGCGGTGCGCGTGCAGATCGACCCGGATGCGCTGTCGGCCCGCGGCATCGGCATCGACGAGGTGCAGAAGGCGATGGCCTCGGCCAACGCCAACACGCCGGTCGGCACGCTGTCGGGCGCCCGCCAGCAGCTCGTCCTTGCCGCCAACCCGCAGCTGCCCAACGCCGAGGCGTTCCGCGAACTGATCATCGCCTTCCGCAACGGGGCGCCGGTGCGCATGGGCGACGTGGCCACGGTGCTGGATTCGGTCGAGAACACCCGCATCGCCAACTGGTACAACGGCACCCGCGCCATCACGCTGGCGGTGCAGCGCCAGCCCGACGCCAACACGGTGGAGGTGGTGGACCGCGTGCGCGCCCTGCTGCCCGCGTTCCGGCAGCAGCTGCCGCCCAGCGTCGAAATCAGCGTCACCAATGACCGCTCGCAGTCGATCCGCGAGGCGGTGGAGGACGTGCAGTTCACTCTGGCCCTGACCATCGGGCTGGTGATCCTGGTGATCTTCCTGTTCCTGCGCAAGCTGTCGGCGACGCTGATCCCGGCGCTGGCGGTGCCGATCTCGCTGATCGCCACGGCGGCGGGCATGTACAAGCTGGGCTTCTCCATCGACAACGTGTCGCTGATGGGCCTGACGCTCGCCGTCGGCCTGGTGGTGGACGACGCCATCGTCATGCTGGAGAACATCGTCCGCTACATCGAGGAGGGCATGCGCCCGTTTGAGGCGGCGCTGAAGGGCTCGCGCGAGATCGGCTTCACCATCGTCTCGATCACCCTGTCGCTGGTGGCGGTGTTCATCCCCATCCTGCTGATGGGCGGCGTGGTGGGGCGCGTGTTCCACGAGTTCGCGGTGGTCGTCACCATGGCCATCGCCGCGTCGGCCTTCGTGTCGCTGACGCTGACGCCGATGCTGTGCTCGCGCTTCCTCACCCGCGAGAAGCACGGGCAGGAGGAGGGGCCGGTCGGCCGCGTGCTGGAGGGCGGCTTCAACGCCATGCTGCGCGCCTACGAGGTGACGCTGCGCGGGGCGCTGCGCTGGCGGGCGGGCA
>Ga0196970_1000661_pt1 | contig 35818 bp, 24 predicted proteins | sample S1v_513CmetaG_FD_148672 | JGI IMG/M metagenome (GOLD analysis project Ga0196970, IMG submission 148672) | Soil microbial communities from Anza Borrego desert, Southern California, United States - S1+v_5-13C | ecosystem: Environmental > Terrestrial > Soil > Desert | place: USA: California... | reverse complement strand
GCGAGCACGGCGCGGCGTGCGCACGTGCTTCCCGATTGCCTCGGTGAATGCGTTGTATGCGCCACTGACGGCGATCACCTCCAACATTCCGGCCACCAGCAGCACGAAAACGACGATCTTCAGGCGTTCGACATCCGATACGGCGTCGACAACGTTACTGACCAGCGAAGAAGCCACACGAAAGGGGTGTAGTCCGCCAGCGACAGCCGCAGCGGCAACCACGCCGCACGCGATCGCAACAGACACACGACGCCACACGGTGGCGACGATGATCGTTACGGCGGCCGGTATCAGTGAGAGGATGCCGACATCGCCCGCGGCGGACATGCGTCTGCGCTCTCCTCGCTGAAGTAGTTGTTGTCCATCTCGTATCCCTTAGCCGACAACTCCGCTTCTTCGGCTCCGGTCAGAACGGTGATTAAGCCGTCGTGCAATCCATGGATCTCGACTCCGAAGTCGCGATACATCATCAGTGCATTGACGATTTCTTCCGTGATGATCTGGCCCGGCACGAGCAACGGGATTCCGGGCGGGTAAGGCACAACCATCGATGTCGCGACCCGTCCCACGCTGTCGCGCAAGGGGACTTTCTCGCCGTCTGAGTAAAACGCGAAGCGTGGGCGATAGCGGATGGGCGAAAGACTCAGTTTGAACTCGCGCAGAACCTTGATGGAGTCGCTCTCGCGCGCGCTGCCCGACATGCGCTCGATCGACTCGAGCGCCAGGAACAACCTGTTCAGCTTGCTATAGGTGCTGCCGATCGTGATCAGGATCGAGATCGTGTTGAACGTGCTTTTTTCGATCTGTATGTTGTGCTTCGTGAACAGCAAATGTTCGATCTCGCGACTCGTATACCCCGACCTGCTGACGTCAATGGTCAGCTTAGTGGGGTCGAGGCGGACGTTGTCTCCTTGCAGTTCCTTCGAGATCAGGTCGTCCAACCCAAGCACGCGAAACTTCTTGAGGCTGTTTACGGAGCGCTTCAAACTTTCAGCCAGATCAAGCGTCCGCTGGAGCAGCGTGTAGCCCTCCATGACCATCTGCTTACGCGCGACGTCGAGGCTCGCGATCATCGAGTACTTCGGGCTGGTCGAGGTGTGCATGTTGAAGTTCTCCTGGAAGAACGCCTCGATCTTCTCGAAGTCACGGTCACGGACGTGGATCATCGACGCCTGGCTCAGCGCGCTCATGGTCTTGTGCGTGGATTGCGTTGAGTAATCCGCCCCCGCTTCCATTGCAGACGGGCGGAAGGCCGGGTGGAAGTTCGCGTACCCGAACCACGCTTCGTCCACGATCACCTTGACGCCGCGCGCATGGGCCTCCTTGACGATGTCGGGCAGGTCATAGATCAGGCCATCGTAGGTGCAGTTCGTCAGGATTAGCGCCTTGAGCTTCTTGCCGGCTTTGAGCGCGGCATCCATGCCGCGGATGATGCGGCGCTTTGGAACCGGGCCGAAGATGCCGTACTCGTTATTCACGCTCGGCATCAGGTAAATCGGCTCGGCGCCGCTGATCACCACGCCATAGTGCACGCTTTTATGGCAGTTGCGATCGAGCAGGATGGCCTCGCCGGGCTTGAGCAGCGTCTGGATCAGTACCTTGTTGCTGGTGCTCGTTCCGTTCGTGCAGAAGTACGTGTAGCGCGCATTGAACGCTCGCGCGGCAAGTTCCTGAGCGTCCTTTATGACACCGCGTGGATTCAGCAGCGAATCGAGCATCGGCACGCTTACGCTGACGTCAGCCTGAAACAGGTTCTCGCCGAAAAAGTCGAAGTAGTCGCTGACCCACTCGCTGTTCTTGACGGAGTATCCGCTGGAATGGCCGGGCGTGTGCCATGCGTCTTTCGCCATTCGCGCATAGTCAACAAGTGCTTCGAAGAAGGGCGCACGGCACTTGCTGTTGATGACCTCGGCTTTCACCTTGTTGACGATGTCGTCCCAGTCCTTTTCGCCCTTGTAGAAGTAACCGTTGATGATGCCGCCTGTGGTCAGGCCTGCGGCCTGGTGCTCCGACGTGTACAGGAAGATGTTGACCTCGTAGCGCAGAGCAAGCAGCTTGCGGAACAGGTCGAGCCCGTTGATAGTCTCCTTCCCCTTCTTTTCGAGAGGCACGCTCCACTCGGTCATCACGACCTGAATGCGCCCGTCCTTGCGCAACAGTTCGCAGGCCTCTTGGAAACACGTGACGCCTACAACTTCAAGGCCCCGGCTGCGGAGTTGGCGCAACTCTTCCGTGAGTTCGCGTGTCTTGGGATTGATCAACAAAACCCGGTATCTGGTGGTTATCTTCTTCTTCATTATCGACCTACGGCGAACAGCCTTATGGCGTGCCTTTGGCACACTCAGGCGCGTGATTGCACAGTGCAGTCGCAATCGCATCCAGGTACATACAGGTGCTGCTCTCCTATTATTTCACGCTGCAAGAGATGGGCAGTGATGCACGACCGCGCAGGATGTTTGAGCCACAGAGAGGGTAGATTGCGCTGGCATTAAGCTGAGCCGCTCTGGGGGAAAAACTGAACATTGAATACCTGCAAGTGGCTGTCGGAGAGGTGCGCAGTCGCTATCAGGCCGGACTTGGACAAGCCTGAGTGCTTACTGCCGGATCTTTGGTGCGGTAGCCGCGCGAGAGACAGTCGTGCGTTTCTTGGCCTTGGCTGTCGAGTCCCGAACAATGAACTCTGGCGCGACCGCAATCGTGTCGGGATAGTTTTGCCAGCCCTGAATTCGAGCAACGAGCGTCTCTGCGGCCATCTCGCCCATTCTGCGCAGTGGTTGGCGAATCGTGGTCAATGCGGGGACGTGATACGTGTTCTCGCGAATATCGTCGAACCCAACCACGGAGATATCATCGGGAACCGAGAAACCTGCTTCCCGAATGGCGCGCACAGCTCCGAAGCAGGATCTGTCGTTGTAAGCCAAGAGTGCGGTGAATGGGACATTGCGGCTCAATAGCTCTTTAGTCGCGCGATATCCTGGCACGGACGAAAAGTCGTTTTCCACCAACTGGATCGTTAGTTCCGGGCGAATCGGAACGTTCAGTTGTTCCGCGGCTGCGCAGATGGTTCGGAAACGCTCCTCCGAGTCCGCGCTGAACTCCTGACCGCGGATCACGGCTATCTCGCGATGTCCCAGTTCGAACAGGTGTTTCAGGATCATGTCGGCGGCCTTCACGTGATCGAGCACGATGTTCGTGACGCCTGGGAGTTGGCGGTGTCCGGCGACGGCGATCGTAGGCAGATCGGGAATGTTCGTCAGGATCGTATCGATGGTGATGATACCTTCCACGCCACGCATGCAGAGGATGTCACAGTACTGCTGTAGAAGCTCCGACGTGTGCCTATGGCTGACGGTCAGGTAGAAGTACCGGCGTTCGCTCAGGGCGTAATCAATGCCGCTGATGATTTCACTGCCATACGGATCACCGATTTCCTCAACCAGGACTCCGATCGTGTATGTCTTCTTATTGCGCAACGAGCGTGCGAAGTAGTTGGGTCGGTAGTTGTACTGGCGGGCAGCGGCCCATATGCGATCTTTTGTATGCTGAGGAATCGAAGCCGCATGGGGAGAATTGTTGAGTACCGCGGAAACAGTGCCCTTGGCCAGTGTCAGACGCTCGGCCAACTCGGCGAGAGAAATGTGATGATCATTATGACCGTCGTGGCCATTGTCAGTCATCAGCTTGATACCCGCTATTTGGGCGCCACTCTTGCGCCAACTCACTCAAACGTATGTTCCTGAATGTGTATCATCATACTAGAACGACGTTTCCTTCCGCTCATTCAGGTTCTGTGGCAGTTCATAAGCAAAAAAGGCGCGGAACGTGTCCGCGCCATAAGCGATGCGATGGAGGAGCAGTCGTAAACTCTAGGCACCAACTTCCGCTTTTTCGGTTGCAGTAGCCGGACTTTCCTGCGATGACGTGCGGGTTACATCCGTCACTCTCTGCGTCAGCACGGCCGCTGTCAGCAGGAACACACCCCCGGCAACGACGGCTGCGAGCCGATTATTGTGCAGCAAACGTTTCATCACCCAGCCGAAAGCGAGCGCCGCGATGATCTCGGGCATCACGATGAAGAAGTTAAAGATGCCCATGTAAACGCCAGTGCGCTCGGGAGGAATTGACCCCGTAAGAATTGAATATGGCATAGAAAGGATGCTGGCCCAGGCAATGCCGACACCGAGCATGGAGAGGAGCAGTAGATATTGGTTGTGGATTATGCCGACCGAAAGCAGACCGAATGCGCCGGCGGCAAGGCAAAGGCTGTGCGCTGTTTTGCGCCCAACTGCCCGGGCGAGTGCGGGGAGGAAAAAAGAGAACACGAAGCAAACCGCCGAGTAAAAGCCGAAGCAAATGCCGGCCCACTCGACTCCCGCAGTGTATTCCGGCGCTTTTTCAGAAGCGGCTCCGAAGACGTTTCGCGCAACGGCGACAGGGAAGTAGAGCCACATGCAGAAAAGGCCGAGCCAGGTCATGAGTTGTACAGGAGCCAATTGCTTCATGGTTTGGGGCATCTCTCGGATCGCCGATACAATCTCGCCGAGTGATTGCCCGAGGCTACGTTTCTTGGTCTTTCTTCTGCGGAACGCCTCCATGTCATCGGGTGGGTATTCCCTTGTCGTGCAGATCGTCCAGAGAACGGCAGCGAGGAAAGCGATCGCGCCGACGTAGAAGGACAGGCGCACGGTCAAAGGAATAGCTGGCGAGCCTCCGATTTCTGCCTGGAGATGCATGACATTCGTCAGCAACCACGGAAGTGCCGAGGCGATGACCGCACCAAGGCCAATCATGATGCTCTGCGCAGCGAAACCGGTGGTGCGTTGCTCCTCAGGCAACAAGTCGGCAACAAAGGCACGGAATGGCTCCATGCTGATGTTGATTGACGCGTCCAAGATCCAGAGCAGACCTGCGGCCATCCACAAGGTTGAAGAGCGCGGCATGAGCACTAACGCACCGGAACTCAGCAGCGCACCAATCAAGAAATACGGCCGGCGGCGACCGAGACGTCCCCAGGTGCGATCACTGGCGTTGCCAACCAGTGGCTGAACTATCAGTCCCGTCAACGGGGCGGCAAGCCAGAGTATCGGGATGTCATCCGCGTGCGCGCCAAGGTACTCGTAAATGGCGCTCATGTTCGCCATCTGCAGGCCCCAGCCGAACTGGATCCCGAAGAAGCCGACGCTCATGTTCACGATTTGCCAGAAGGTCTTTCGCGATTTGTCCATGGCTTTGAAACCGCTCTGCGGTCTCAACCCCCTTGCAGTGAGTGGCAAAGCTACTGACTTCAGGACGGCCTAGTTCATCTTTCGTAAATTCGCGTGAATTCGCGCAGGCGTTCAGCCAACTCGGATGTGAGTGAACCGGGCTTCATGCGCCACTTCCAGTTGCGACCCATGGTCCCTGGTACATTCATGCGAGCTTCGGAGCCAAGCCCCAGGACGTCCTGCATCGGAACGAGCACAATCCTGGCGACAGAGGCATACACCGCGCGAATGAACAGCCAGTTCACTTCGCGGTCAAGCTGTTCCTTGGTGACGCCGAAGTATGCAGCGGTGTCAGTCTTCTCTTTGCGGAGTTCGGCTTCGGTACGCGTGCTGTCTTCGACACCCGACCGCCACCATCCGATCATGGTGTCATTGTCATGACCGCCAGTGTACGCGACCAGGTTGCGAACATAATTATGAGGGCGGAACGACGGCGCCTGCTCGTCTTTGCTGAAGGCAAACTGCGCAATCGCCATTCCGGGAAACCCGAACTCTTTGCGCAGAGCTTCGACTTCTGGTGTGATTACGCCAAGATTTTCGGCCACGACGGGAAGGTTCCCCAGCGCGTTTCGCAAAGCAATGAACAGTTCGCGACCGGGGCCTTCAACCCACTTGCCGTTTACTGCGGTGGGTTCGCCGGCGGGTACTTCCCAATATGCTTCGAAGCCACGGAAATGGTCCAGGCGAATGATTTCGAACAGACCAAAAATGGCACGAAGGCGATCAATCCACCATTGGTATCCAGACTCCCTCATGAGATCCCAACGATAGATCGGATTGCCCCACAACTGACCTGTAGCGGAGAAGTAATCCGGCGGAACTCCCGCAACTGTCAGCGGCCGGCCGGCTTCGTCGAGCCAGAATGAATTCTGGTTCGCCCAAACATCGGCACTGTCATGCGCGACATAAATGGGTGCATCGCCCATGATGTGTATTCCGCGTTCAGCACACCGCGTTTGGATCGACCGCCACTGGCGGAAGAATTCGAATTGCCAGTACTCGTGGTCGGCGATCTGCGCGGCAAGCCGCTCGCGCCAATCGGCGAGTGCTTTCGGCTTTCGCGCCCGAAGCGCCGGATCCCATTCAGTCCAGGCGACGCCACCGTGCGCTTCTTTTGCCGCCATGAAGAGCGCGAAGTCGGGAAGCCAGCGGCGCTGTGCCTCTCGGAACGCATCGAGTTCGGCACGCTGCTGGGGGGAAGAATCACGGAAAAAGGTCCGAGCCGCAGAAAGCAGTTGGTCGCGCTTGTGGGGAATCACTCTTCCGAATTCGACTTCGCAGTCACAGAACTTCGGTGCATATCGAAGTTCGGCGCGATCCAGCACGCCGATCTCCGCAAGTCGGTCGAGGCTGATCAAAAGCGGATTGCCCGCGAACGCTGAGAAACATTGATATGGCGAATCGCCGTAGCCGGTGGGGTTCAGAGGCAGCACCTGCCATAGCTTTTGCCCGGCTGCCTGCAGGAAATCGATGAACTCAAACGCCTCCGGACCCAACTCCCCGACACCGTAACGTCCGTGAAGAGACGTCGGATGCAGAAGGATTCCACTTGAGCGCGAAAGGTGAATGGAACAAGTGCAAGCTGAGTTGCACGGTTGCGATTCGGACAGTGCCATATAAACCGACTCTTGTTGTTTTCAAGAAGGTCGCCCAAAAAGTCAAACGGCCAAGCTTTGGGGGACTCCGCCGAGCAGCGTAGGGGCAGGCGCTTTGGATGTCAATGGGGGCGCAGGCGAACGAAAGGCGAAGAAGCACCTAGAGAACCGGTTTTCTTGCGGGGATTGTCGAAGAAAATATTTTTGCGCCTAAGCTATTAAAACCAATAGGTTTACCCTATGAAAAAAAATATTTAAAGAAAACCGATTCACTAAATTTCTGAGGTCTTGCAGAGTTGCCGAATAGGAGAGAAGATGCACCCCGGCACACTGTTGTTGGCCTGTGAACAGGTCTAGAAATTCCAGATGATCCGCCCACAGTTGGCGGACTGAAAGTTACGAAACAGAAGCATCGGAGGCAGAATCTATGAAGCAGTCCACCGTAGTTCGTCTCGCTGTGCTGTTGTTGGTTCTGAGCTTCGCGATATTCGCGACCGCGCAGAGCGACAGCGCGCGACTGACGGGTACGATCACAGACGCGCAAGGCGCGGTGGTTGCGAATGCGGCGATCACCCTGACGAATCTGGGAACCGGGCGCGTTCTGATGGTACAGTCAGGCGCGGCAGGCGAGTACAACTTCAATGCATTGCCGCCCGGAACTTACCGGGTTGAAGTCAAATCCCCCAGCTTCAAAGTGGTGACGCAGACAATCACTCTGCAGGTCACGCAGGTTGCTGCGGCGAATTTTCAACTTGAGCCGGGAGCCGTATCGGAGACCGTAGAGGTCAAGTCCGACGTGCCGCTCGTCGAGAGCGCCAGCTCGAACATCAGCGAAGTCGTACAGGGGCGCCAAGTCACCGAACTGCCGCTCAACGGACGCAACTTCACGCAGCTCGCTACGCTGGTTCCAGGCGTAACACGTGGTGTGGTTGATGGACACGTATCCGGTGCCAGCGGTGATGCGGAGACATTCCGTTACGGAACAAGCGGCGGCGCGGCGTTGACCGTCAACGGACTTCGCCCTCAAGCGAACAACTTCCTGTTGGACGGCATCGACAATAATGAATCGCTGGTCAACACCATCATCTTTTTCCCGCCGGCGGAAGCTATCCAGGAATTCCGCGTAGATACCAGTATTGCTCCGGCACAGTTCGGACGCGCTGGTGGCGGCGTGGTCAACAGCTCAATCAAGTCGGGCACAAACTCGCTGCACGGCTCGGCATTCTTCTTCACCCGCAACGACAACCTCGATGCTCGGCGCTACTTCGACAGGAAGTATGACGCAAACAACAAAGAGATCCCGAAGCCGGAATTCCGTCGTCACCAGTTCGGTGGCACCATCGGCGGCGCCATTATCAAGAACAAGCTGTTCTTCTTTGGCGACTACCAGGGCTGGCGCCAGTTCGAGCCCGGCTCCGGAATCGAGTATCCGACCGTTCCGACGGAAAAGATGCGCCATGGCGATTTCAGTGAGATGCTGGCGCACCCGCAGTTCCCGAACAGTCCACTAGGTTGCGGAAACGGCTGGATCTGCGACCCGACAACAGGCCAACAGTTCCCAGGCAACATAATTCCCACCGCGCGGCTGAATGCAGCAGCTGTCAAGTATCTGAACGCGTTCCCCATGGCTAATTGCACGAATGCAATGGACCCGAACTGCCATGAGGTGGTGAACAACTACAAAGTCCAACGCACTCGTATTCAGAACTTCGACGACTTTGACGTCCGGACCGACTGGAACATCAGTCAGAACGACACACTGTTCGGACGTTTTAGCTACGGCAAAGATGAGAGCGTGACGTCTTCCCGACTGCCTGCGCTGCCAGCGGGCTGGGGATCCGGTTCCAACATCAACCATCCGCGCGGACTCGCGATCGGCGAAACGCACATCTTCAATCCCAACCTCATCAACGAATTCCGCTTTGGCTTCGCCCGGACGAAATTCGGGTACGTGCCTCCCTTCAACGACCAGATGGTTTCGAAGGAATTGGGCATTGCTAACGCGAATACGATTGATCTGCTGGGTGGCGGCGCGTTAATCGGTGGCTGGAACAGCCAGCTTGAGTACACCGGCGACGAAGGCCCGTACCTCGTTCCGCAGAATACGTTCCAGTACTCAGACACGCTGTCCTGGACAAAGGGCAATCACGTTGTGAAGTTCGGGGGCACGATCATCCGCCGGCAGGTGAATATGTTCCGGCCGCGCATGGGCAAGGGGTTCTTCTTCTACGCCGGCAACGGTTCTGGCTGGGACGATTTGCCGCCGGTTAATTCACCCAGCTTGCCTGACTATCCGCATCGTGGCTACATCACCGGTCACGAACTCGCGGACATGCTGGCTGGCTTCACGGCTCGGTACGAAGTTGGTCCGGCTAACGGCATGCAAGGCACGCGCAACTGGGAGACCGGCTACTTCGTGCAGGATGACTGGAGAGTCGGACGAAAACTGACGGTCAACATGGGATTGCGCTATGACCTCTATACGTGGCCTTTGGAGGTTCAGGATCGTCAGGCGAACTTCGACGTCGCTACCGGCAAAATGCTGCTGGCGGGCGAAAACGGTGCTTCCCGCGCCTTCGTCAATGCTGACAAGAATAACTTCGCACCGCGCATCGGATTCGCTTACGACGTCATGGGCAACGGCAAGACCGTGGTCCGCGGCGGCTACGGCATCTTCTATTTCCTTGACCGCGGTGGCATCAACAATCAACTTGCACAGAACCCACCATTCACGGGTACGACCTCGTATCGCTACGATCAGGGCTATCGTGTGACTTTCACTGGCATGGGATGCGCTCCGGGGGCCACGGCTCCGGGTTGTGCCAACCTGCCCGTCGTGACCAACAACGATCCGGCGCTAGCGACCGGCTCGCTTCCGGCCAAGAACTTCGATAGCTTCAATCTCAACAATCCTACGGGCGTGAACGTATTTGCAGTGCTGCCCAGCAATAAGAACTCGATGGTGCAGCAGTGGAACGTTCAGATCCAGCGCGAACTGGCGTCGAACATGGCGGTTAGCGTGGCGTATGTAGGAACCAGCGGCGACAAGCTGATGACCTACTACAACATGAACAAGTCCGACATCAAGACCGGACTGCGCCTGTTCCCGAACCTGAACCAGGTGAACGTGCAGGATTCCCGCGGCGAATCGGTCTACCACGGTCTCCAGGCACGGCTCGACCGTCGTATGACTAAGGGGCTTCAGTTCACTGCGTCTTACACCTGGTCGCATGCGATCGATGACTCGACTGACGCGTTCGACAACAACTCCGGAATCATGGACTTCCGGTACATGGAGTATGAACGCGCCTCGTCGAGCTTTGATACGCGTCAGCGCTTCGTGCTGAGCACGATCTATGAACTGCCGTTCGGCAAGGGCCGCACCTTCCTAGGCAATATGCCCGGGATTGCCGAAGCGATTCTCGGTGGCTGGCAGACGAACGCAATCCTTACTCTGCAGAGCGGATTACCGTTCGACGTCACAATGAATAACGGCTCGCGCCGTCCTCAGATCGTCGGGACGCCGGATAATCCAGAAAAGGTCGAAAAGTGGTTTGATACAACGGTATTCGCTGCTCCTCCGGCCACTGCTCCGAGCAACTTGCGGCGCAATGCGTTCGTAGGACCGGGAACGAAACTTGTTGATTTCTCCCTGTTCAAGGACTTCTCCGTAACTGAGCGGGTCAAGACCCAGTTCCGTGCGGAGTTCTACAACCTGTTCAACACACCGCAATTCGCTCAGCCTGTTGCGAATTACGATGACTCGAACTTCGGCAGACTGAACAACGTACGTCAGGGCACCGAACGCCAGATTCAGTTCGCGCTGCGTCTGATGTTCTAATGTCGCGGTACACGAGAAAGGGAGTGGGGTCTTGTGCCTCGCTCCCTTTTATTTTCGAAGTAGAGTTTTGCTAGCCTGTGCTGTCATTCACAATTCTTTGGACACTTATGCACCGGAAGAATGGTTTTTGCTCATCTGCGCTGCTAACGGCTTCTATCGTCCTCATATCCTGCTGCTTCGTTGCAGCGGCCCCAACGATCAACAAAGTTGAGCCGCCGAACTGGTGGGTAGGCCTGCAACCTAGCCCGACGCTTTTGCTCTCTGGCGACGGCCTGGCGAATGCGACGGTCCGTCTCAGCTCGGACTATCCCGGAGTTCGGATTGGCCACGTTCAAGCCCAGCCGGAAGGAAAGTATCTTTTTGTTTCTTTGGAATTGGCCAAGCAGGCGCGGCCGGGGATCGTTTCGATTCAAGTGTCGGCTGGCGGAAGCACCACGAAGTTTCAATTCCCGTTGCTCGAACGTAGGGATACGAAAGATCGGTTCAAGGGCCTGTCGCGTGACGATGTCATGTACTTGATCATGCCGGACCGTTTTGCTGATGGCGACAGCACGAACAATATGCCCAGCGGCGCAACGGCCGGAACGTACGATCGCGCGCAAGCAAAGGGGTATCACGGCGGTGACCTCAAGGGAATTCGCGACCGGTTGCCGTACTTGAAGGAGATGGGCATCACGGCCATCTGGCTTACACCGATCTGGGCGAATGACGTTCAAGTTTCCGACTATCACGGATATCATCCGGTTGATTTCTATGCTGTCGATCCGCATATGGGAACCGTGCGCGAGTATCGCGACATGGTGGATGAAGCGCACCGTCTCGGGATCAAAGTCTTCATCGATTACGTCGTGAACCATACAGGGCCGACACACCCATGGGGCCAGAGTGCGCCGACAGCCACATGGCTGCATGGAACGCCGCAAAAGCACCTTCAGCCGAAGTACGATTTCTGGCCGCTGGTTGATCCGCACTCAACCGCGCGCGACAAGCGCAACGTGCTGGAAGGCTGGTTCGCGGACAAACTCCCGGACTTGAATGTTGATGATCCGCTGCTTGCCCAGTATCTGCTTCAAAACGCTGAGTGGTGGATGGAAAGTTCAGGAGCCGATGGCTTGCGGCTCGACACGTTCCCCTATTCCTCGCGGAAGTTCTGGAGCGGCTTTCACCAGGGATTCTTTAAGGCTTATCCGAACAGTTTCACGATCGGGGAAGCATGGAATTCCAATCCGGCCATCACCTCGTTTTTCCAGGGCGGCCGCAAGCAGTGGGACGGAATCGATACTGGCTCGTCCACTGTGTTTGATTTTCCATTCTTCAGCACGGTCCGAGACGTAGTTTTGCGCGAAGCACCTGCGACCAAGCTGGCCGAATTGTTCCAGCACGATGCTCTGTATCCCAACTCGGAGTTGCTGGTCACGTTCATTGGCAATCACGACACTCGGCGTTTCATAGGCGAGGAAGGTGCGACGCCAGAGAAGTTGAAAGCCGCACTTTCGCTACTGATGACAGTTCGTGGCATTCCGCAGATCTACGCCGGTGACGAAATCGCCATGGCAGGCGGAGATGATCCGGACAATCGTCGTGACTTCCCAGGGGGCTTCCGCGGCGATCAGCGAGATGCATTCACGACCGCAGGGCGTACCACGCAAGAGCAGGGCGTGTACTCGCATTGGATCAAACTCGTTCAGTTGCGGCGCGAGCATCCGGCGCTGAGGGAAGGGAAACAGTGGCTCCTCAGTTCTCGGCCGCCAGACTCAGTTGGCGCGCCGGCGCTCAGTCATGCGGAGAGCAGCCAGTTCGCTTTCGCTCGTGAATCAGGCAACGACCGAGTGCTTGTGGTGTTCAATAACTCGAAAGAGTCTCAGAAGATCCGGCTTGATTTGCACGACACCCCGATGGAGACGGTTCGCGATATTGTGCCCTTGCTGGGTAGCACGGGCGGTAAGGTCGAGTCCGGCTTCATGGAGGTTGAGGTGCCGCCGCTTGCTGTAGAGATCTATGCAATGAAATGACCGAATTGCCCGTCGAAGGCGCACCCATCAGACGGTAGTCGCGTCGTAATGCCTGGGAACGATTTTGGCTCGCGAACATGGTTCAGTAGTCGCCACTGATTCGTTTCCAGGCTTCCTTTCGACTGCGAACCTTGATCTTTCCGTTCGAATTGCGACCACTTCTCAGCTCTTCACAAATTGGCTTTCCTAACTCCCGCGGACACACTGAAACGGAACCGCGCGACTCGGCAACGGCCAACCCACGGTCTGCAACGCTTCTCAAAGCTGAGTTAAACGTGCTCAATAGGACGTCGAGATGAAGTTGCTCGTCCTCCCCGCAGTTCTGCTTGTCTCCCTGTTTTCCGCGTGCAAAGGCGGTGACGTGAAGACTTCGACTCAACCCGCCGGAAACGAAAGATCAGGAAAGACTGCAACGCTTGAGACCGGAGCGGCTGTCGTCCAAGATTTGACGCCGGTGAAGAAGATATCCGTTTACCTCGTCGGGTTCCATCCGATGAAAGACGATCCGAAAATACAGGTCGAGGCGCATCACTACTGCAATCAAGTTAACGAAGATTTCGCTCAATGTGCGCTGTTCGACGGAAACACAGAAGGCGCAAACCTAAATGGGATCGAGTACATCATCTCCGAGAAGTTGTTTGAAAGCCTTCCAGCAAAGGAAAGGCAGTACTGGCATCCGCACAACTTCGAGATTTTGTCGGGCCAACTGGTTGCGCCTGGACTGCCGGACGCGCTCGAAAGGCAGCTTATGGGACAGAAGATGAATTCGTACGGAAAGACATGGCACGTGTGGATGACGGGGCACGAAGGCAAGCCAGGCGATCAACTGCCTCTCGGTCCTGCTCACCTCGCGTGGTCGTTCAACGCCGATGGTGAGATCCAGCCGGGGATGCTGGAACGAAGAGACCAGAAGCTGGGAATCAACACTGGCGAGAAGCGAAACCAGCGAGCAGACCTGAAAAACCAAGCGCGTCCGCAGAACGGAGTCGACGCCCTCAAGAAAGTCTTTCCCAACCGCAGGCCTCTTGAGGGCGTAGTTGCGAAATGAAATGGAACTAAGTCACGCTGAGCTCGTATTCACGAGCGCGGCAGAACGATTCAAGGCTGAACTGAAAACCGGTGCGACAGTCTCATAAGCTTCAGCACTTTATAGACATTCACATTCGGGTTGCGAAGGACGAGGCTCACATGTTTCGCTTCGGCCTTCGTCGCCAATTCTTCCAACACTTTCAACGCGCTTGCGTCGATTCGTGTGATGGAGGAGAAGTCCAACACGAGTTCGTTTTCGGCGTCATCCAGTTTCTGAACGGCGTCCTGAAGCATATGCGTCACGCTGGTTGTATTTCGTTCGAGCCACGCGGCATTTGTCGCCATAGTCATCACCGGTCACGCTGAATGTTGATGGGAAGCGCTAGCCACCTTCGCGAGCGATCGCCCGTGATATGCGCTCCAGAAAAGCTCGACCAACTCGCTCACCAGTGGCATGCGAGGGTTCGAGCGCCATGATGGATCATCGAAGGCGTTCTTAACCAGATCAGGTATCGCGCGCTCGAAGTCCTCTTTAGAGATGCCGAGTTCAGCAATCGACCCTGGTACACCTAGTTGGTCAAGCAACTGCTGCGTTGCTGCCACGAGGTTATTCACTTTCTCCTCAATCGTGTGTCCGCCAAGTCCGAGCAAGTCCGCGATGGTCGCATACTTTTTGTGCGCCACGTACGCCCGCTGGTTGGGGGAGGGCATGAACTTGGTAGGCACTGAGGCGTTGTAGGCGATTACGTGCGGCAGCATGAGAGCATTCGCCTTCCCATGCGGAACTCCGAACCGGGCACCGAACGCATGGGCGAGTGCATGGTTGACACCAACAGATGCGTTGGAAAAAGCGATCGCCGCAATGCAGGCAGCGTTATGCATCATGCTGCGCGCCTCTTCGTCTCGTGGATTCTCGACAGCGATCGGCAGGTATTTGAACACGAGGCGTATCGCCTGCATGGCGTTTGAATCTGTGTACGGTGAAGCGTAGATTGATACGGCCGCCTCCAGCGCGTGAGTCATGCAATCGATGCCCGTGTCGACCGTGAGGCCTTTCGGCATCGACATCACGAACTGCGGATCAACGATGGCTACATCCGGCGCTAGAGAATAGTCAGCAAGCGTTACCTTGCGTCCGCGATCTTTATCCGAGAGGACGGCGAAGGGAGTCACTTCGCTTCCGGTACCGCTTGTCGTAGAGATAGCGATCAAGCGCGCACGGTTCACCTTTTCGGTCGGGTACTGAACTACTCGTTTGCGGAGGTCAAGGAACGGTGCTGCGAGTTCTTCCAGGTCGGCATCCGGCGACTCATATTTCAGCTTCATGATCTTCGCCGCGTCGATAACGGAACCACCGCCCAGCGCGACGATCTGGTCCGCCTTAATCGACTCAAGTGCCTCAACCCCCTGCATCACTACCTTAACTTCAGGCTCCGCATCAGGTATGACCAGCACTCGTACCGCGGTTTGCGAAGGGATTTGACGCCGCACGATATCAAGATGACCGAATTGCTCCAATGCCGGATTGGTCACGATCAGAGTCGAACGGGATTGGAACTGTCTCAGGTTCTCGACGGCGTTCATGTTGAAATAGATCTGGTTGGGAACGCGGAACCACATGTGAGCTTGAGTCCTCCGCGCGACGCGCTTGATATTGAGGTAGTGATAGACGTTCACGTTGTCGGTTGTGCTGTTGCCGCCACCAGTACCGCATCCGAAAGAGAAGGTGGGAACCATGTCGTTGTAAACGCCGCCGAGAGCTCCAATCGAACCCGGCGAGTTTACGATGATACGTCCGGCATTGATGACCTCGCTGAACTTCCTGACGACCTCCTCGTTCGACGAGAACACTACTGCCGTGTGTCCGAGGCCTCCGGCGTGGTTGACGTCTACGCAGAGCTTCAACGCGTGGTCGACACTTTTCGCCCGGCATACAGCGAGTACGGGAAAGAGCTTTTCGGCAGAGAGTGGGTATTCGCGACCCACGCCTGCAATCGGCGCGATCAGGAGCTTGGTTTTCGGCTTCACGGGAATGCCGACGAAGCGGGCGATTCGCGTGGCCTTCTGACCAACTGCCATCGGCTGCATGAACCCGGTGTTCGGGTCGATCACGGTTCGCCCGAGCAACTCCGTTTCTTTTTCGTTGCAGATGTGGGCACCCAACTCAGCGAACTTCTTCAGCACGACATCGTAGATTTCATCATCGATGACCACCGTCTGCTCTGAGGCGCATATTGTGCCGTTGTCGAACGTTTTTGACGTGATGATGTCGACGACGGCCATGTCAAGATCCGCGGTTTTTTCGAGGTACACAGGCGTGTTGCCCGGACCAACACCCAATGCCGGCTTCCCCGAACTGTATGCAGCCTTGACTGCGCCGGGTCCCCCGGTTGCGTCGATCAGGCCCACATCTTTGTGTCGCATGAGATAGGCATTGTCTTGCAGCGTGTGTGACTCAAGACACGTAAATACGCCTTCGGGAGCGCCGCACTTCAGGGCGGTCTCGTACATGATCCTGACGGCTTCATGGCAGCACTTCCATGCGCTCGGGTGCGGACTGAAGATGACCGCATTGCGCGTCTTGATCGCCATGATGCACTTGAATAGGACGGTCGATGTCGGATTCGTAATTGGCGTGAGCGAAAAGATGACGCCGATTGGTTCGGCAACTTCGACCAAGCCACGCTCCGGAAATTCACGGATCACACCGACGGTGGGCTTGTCTTTGACGTAGTTGTAGACGAACTCCGTCGCGACCATGTTCTTGATCGCCTTGTCTTCCAATACGCCGAGCTTGGTTTCTTCTATGGCAAGGCTGGCCAAGTATTGAGCTTGCGCCAATCCTGCCAGAACCATCGGCTTAACGATGCGGTCGACGTCCTCTTGAGTGTATTGCGTGAAGACGGCGGCGGCTGTTCTTGCCTTGCTGACTAGGCCTTCCAGATAACTGATTCGTTCTTCACTGAGGCTAGGAATGTTTTCTGTCATACCTCAATCCTTATGGGCCCAACGAGTTTTGGTGGCTTAACTTCGCCGACAGGCGCCTCACCCAGGCAGGGTGTCAACTATGCCACAAGCAACGTTCTCGCGAACGAACGAAAGCGCGTTGGTTTGTTCGAATCGTGTATGGCGTTCCGAAATGGGCGTATTCTGCTCGACACGTATTCATCCAGCCGTCGATTCTGATCAGCGTTCTCTGGCTGCGAGAATGAGCCGAGCTGTGTTGCCAAGTGTTTAGCTTTCAGCCTTGGAGGGGTGCATCGCTTCTTCGGATGTGCGAATCGCCTTCTCGTGCAAGTCCCAGGAGTTGATCGCCTTTCGGCATCCCTCGCGAGCCAACGCGGTGCTCAGACGTTTCTCCGCCAGATCAAACGTGTCCTCGGCATCCATTCGTGCACGATAGGCCTCGTCATCAGCCTCTTTAACACGTTTTGCGATGAGCCGTGTTTGCGAATCAATCTTGGTATTCCCCTGCTTTGCGCCACGATGGGACGAGTTGCCGGAATCGCTATCCTCTCCCTTGAGTTCGCTGTAAGCGAGCTTCAAGCTCTCGCTCCACCGTGCTTTTGTTTTTTCGTTCGTTCGATCGAGAATTGCATTCGCTACGTCGGCTGCCTTACGCACTCGTTTCTTCTCTTTCAACCACTTCATCACCGACCAGTCCACTGCCTCGTTCATAATTGCCCGGGCTTGTTCCACCTCAATGAGCTTCTGCATGCGAAGAGTGCCTCCTCCCCAAAGTCGAAGGGAACACAAGATACCCAGATATCCGTTCAAAAATCCAGCCAGACAACTGTTTTCGAGGAGTCAAGCGCGTTCTGAAGTGCCGAATTGGTACAGACACATACAATTCGTGCAGACAAACGATTGATGAACGGCCAAGGTTCGCTATGATGGACGCCCGCAGAGGACGGGGTCTCTGCGGGCCGCGGGCCTGTGTGCCACTTCGGGGTGAGACATCTGCAGAGGCAGACAGAGTACCGCGATTCATGAGAGATCTGCGCGGTGCGCTCAGCCGGGTGATCGAATGTCCAGTCACGGCAGTGCTGAACAGTGGCTGGAATATGCGCCAATCAGGCTAGCGACAATTCGACCGTGGCAGCCGGAAGGGAACGATCATGCCGGAAATCAGGGACAACGAAACTCTCTCGTTCGGAGATGCGCTTTTTCTCTACTTGGAACGTGAAGGCGCGCCTCTCAATGTGGCGTCGATATGCATCTTCGAGGGGGCGATTTCGATCGAGAACTTTACGGACTTCGTAGAGTCCAAGCTGCCGCTCATTCCGCGCTATCGACAGCGGGTGGTCACTCCTCCGTTCAACATTGGCATTCCGACGTGGCAATACGATCCGGAGTTCGACGTCAGAAACCATGTACGACAAATCAGTCTGAAGCGTGGGACAGAATCCGAACTAAAAGACGTAGCTGCCAGACTCCTGAGCGCAACCATGAATCGTGAACGCCCGCTTTGGGACCTCACATTGGTCAGCGGGTTGAAAGGTAATCGTACGGCGGTTGTGGCCAGGGTACATCACTGCCTCGTCGATGGGATCGCCGGTGTCGCTCTGATGAACGTCATCATGGATCCCAGCCCCGAAATTCCCGTGCTGCCGAAAAAGAAAAGGTCTTTCGAACCACCTCCAGCGCGTGATGCGGGTACTGTCCTGCTGGATGGATTCATCACGTCGATGTTTTCAGCGGTGCAACGCGTGCTGACCGCGCAGGCTGAAGTGCTGAGTGTCGCGCAACGGGTGGCCGCAGCAGCGGGGAGGCAGTCGGAATCATCGTCCCCGGAGGGGAGCAATGGATCCGCGCAGAACGGCCAGGTACCGGCGATTGCAGACCTCGTGAACCTGTTGCCGGAGTTTCTAGCCCCAACTGCGCGCTTGCCGTTCAACGTAGTGTGTCGAGGCCCCCAAAGGTTCAGTTGGGCCGAGATTCCTTTGGAGGAGATCAAGGCCGTCAAGAACGCATGCGGCGTTACGGTGAATGACGTAGTGCTGGCTGTAATGACCACTGCCATCGGAAAGTACGTTGAGCTGCACGGGGTCAAAACCGAGGGACGCCTGCTGCGGATCGTCGTCCCTGTAAACGTAAGAGGGAAGGATTCTACTGGTGAGCTCGGGAATCGCATAACGTTCGCCCCGGTTACTGTTCCGATGGGCGTCCACGAACCGCTGCAACTCGTGGCATCGGTCCGTGAAAGGACAGCGTTCGTGAAGAGTGCGCATCTGGCGGAACTTGTGGGCCTGGCCGGCACTCTTCTGACTACCGTCCCAACGCCCGTCCAAGCATTTGCAGGGCCGATCGCAAGCCAACTGCCGATCAGCGTCTGCAACACGATCTGCACGAATGTGCCGGGACCAACAGTGCCCCTTTACGTGCTCGGACACAAGATGCTGTCGTGGTATCCCTATGTGCCGATTGGTGGAGAGATGGGCATGAATTGTGCCGTCCTAACCTACGACGGCAAGATGTTCTTTGGTTTCACTGGCGACGTCCAGGCTGTTCCGGACCTGGATCGACTTGCCAAGTCGGTCGGAATCAGCTTCGCCGAACTTCGCAAAGCCGCTGGCGTTCGCACGCGCAGACGTTCGCCGAGGAAAACGACAACAGCAGTGAAGCCCGAGAAAACAACAGCCGCAACTGATTTCGTCGCCACTCCGCATATTCCTGCGAAGCATGAGCCGGCAGAGCACGCTGGAGAGCCGAGTCACAAAACCATGCGCACGGCAGTCGGACAATGAGAACCGAGAGAGAAGGTCTTCATGCCAGCGGCGAAGGGCCAACTCCGGTTTGATTGGGTAAGCGCGTGGCTATCGGAGTGGCAGGAGTCTCTCTATGGCATGGACCTGCTCATGCTTTTCGCGTCTCCGGTCTACTACGGGTTTGGCGCGCCGAGGGGGGATGGGTCGGGAGTGCTGCTGATCCCGGCATTTCTCCACAGTGACGCCTACCTGATCATTCTCTTCGCCTGGCTGCAGCGGCTCGGTTATCGTCCGTACTATTCCGGAATCCAACTGAATGCAGAGTGCCCGAACCTGCTCATCCATGACTACCTGCATACCATGGTGGACCGCGCGCACCGGGAAACCGGGAGAAAGGTTCACGTCATTGGTCACAGCCTGGGCGGCATTCTCGCGCGATCCTTAGCGACGATACGGCGGGACGACATCGCTTCGGTCACCACACTCGGAGCGCCTTTTGGTGGGGGAGTCGTGCCGTGGACGGTACTGCAGGATAGCGACAGAGTTCGCGAGTTCATCCTGCGAAAGCACGGGACAAAGGTGCTGCCGGCGTGTTACACGGTGCGGTGCGAGTGCGAGTTTATGCGATCCATGCGGCGTGCGTTTCCCAACTCCGTTCGGCAGACGGCAGTTTATACACGTTCGGACGGCGTAGTTGACTGGCACGATTGCATCACCGGCGATCCGACCATTGACGTCGAAGTGCCTGGTACTCATGCCGGTTTGGCATTTAACGCAAGCGTCTACACGACGCTGGCGGAGCGCCTGCCAAAGCAATGAGCAGTTGCACTGTGCGACTCCTGCGGGTTCAATCCCTCGCGTATCACGCGGGATTCTTACGAGGTTTTCTGCGGCGGACCTTAGGTGCTGGCGTATTGAGACGGGACTCGAGTTCAGCTAAGCGCCTTCGAAGTTCCTCGACCTCTGACTCGCTTGCTTTTTGTGCCGGGGACGGTCCTTGAACAAACTTCTTCAAGGTATCAAGCGGCAGCCGAACTGCGGATTGCACACCGGAGAATCGGCTTTCAACTGCACCCTGCACCTTGTGATAGGCGTCGAACGCCGATTTCAAATACCACATGATGAACTCCCGCCCGACGTGGTCAGACGTGACAATGAGTTGGCGCAGAAGTTCAACAGGCAAGGCGGAAGGTTGGTCCTTTGCATTCTCGACGATGATCTGCGTCAGGGTCACCTGGGTGATGTCTTCGCCAGTTTTTGCGTCTACCACCTTGACATCAGTTCCATTTCGGACCAAAGCGGCGATCTCGTCGAGATTGACGTAACGGCTAGTGGATGTGTCATATAGCCGCCGGTTTCCGTACTTCTTGATCACTACGCGAGCAGTTTCCACGGTATTGCCCCTGTTGCGATGCAACAAAATATCTGCCCTATATTGACACAAGAGACGAGGAATACTACAGTGTTGTTGATGCTGCGGTGCAGCAATTTGGAGGTCATTATGCCGAAGGTAGAAACGGGCCCCTCCACCGCATATCCCCGGCCATCCTCATTCCTATCGCTGATGTCGGGATGGGTGCAGCAGGGGGTTGAGAGTTTCTTTGCCACCCAGCGACTCCTGATAGATCTTGCCATGCGACAGAATTCTGCCGCTATGAAGACTCTGCGAGACGCTCTTACCGATCGCGAGCACTCTCCGGTTGCGATCGTCACGGAACTGGCAGTCGAAGGAACCGCGAACTTCGTTGAAGCACAGCGAATCCTGCTCGACATGGCACAGCAGGAGAACGAAATCATTATGACCGGCGTCAAGGAACGCGTGAGCGGTTTTGCGACCGCAGTCGGAGCAACCGAGGGCATGCGCCGAACCATTGACACGTTCATCGAGATGCAGCAGGACTTCCTGACCATCGCGAGCAAACAGACGCAGAGCTGGTTGAAAGAGGTGCAGGCGGGTAAGGGGTACGAAGGCAGCCATATGATCGAGATGGCGCGCCAGGCAATGGACAACTTTGTCCGCGCACAGAAGAAGTTTCTCGATGTGGTATCCGAGGAGACGAACAAGACGCTGAGCGGGAAGTACGAGACGGCCGCCAGCACCATGAAGAAGACAGAGATGTCCAAACTCGCGCGTGAGGCGGCGAACGCTCTGCTGGATGCTCAGAAGAGATTGCTCGACGTGGCCGGGCAGCAGATGAAGGCCAACCTGCATGCTGCAAACCAGACGATGGAGATGCTGAAGCCGCTGGGGCGTATCCCCATCGCAAACCTGACCGGTGAGGGAGTACGAAGCTTTGTCGATGCCGAGAAGGCTTTGATCGACAACATGGTCATGAAGCCTCTCGAGAAAACAGCAAAGGCGGCTACGCCAACGAAGACAACAACAACTCGAACGGTACGGCGTCGGGTTCGTCGTAAACGGGTGGTGAAGGCAGCCGGTGCGGGTGCCTGATCGGGTATCGCACCGTTCACTCTGAGACAATGTGGCGCAGGACGCCACAGGGTACGCGGGAAGACATGTGTAGCGCGGCGTCTCGCCGGCTGCCGTGGCGGTCAAACAGCCGTCACGCACTGGGGCGGGCGAGACGTCGCGCGGAAAGTTGGAACACCCACAATTGGTTCAATAGTCCACCATTCCAGCCCTGGAAGCGTTTAGAGGCGGCGCAAACGCAAGCCTTACGGACAACATTCCCAAACACTGACGCTTCCAATGATCGGAAGGGCGAATCCGGAAACGGATTGCTGTGCGCCAAATGTCAAAACTGCGAGCTGAAGTAGCAGACCCCCAAACACGCCTGCCGAAACATTACTTCCGAGAAGACCAAGCTGAAGCAGACATTTCGATCTGGAAAGAGGTGTTATGTGGAGCAGAAATGCTGCTGCTCCATGCCTCACCTGTTTATTACGGCTTAGGAGTTCCGCACGGTGATGGGGCGGGCGTAGTCGTTATTCCAGGTTTCCTCGGAACCGATCTTTACTTGAGCCAGTTGCGGTCGTGGCTGGAACGGATCGGGTACAAATCTTATATTTCGGGTATTGGGCTCAACGCAGAATGCCCAAATCTGCTGATCCAGAACCGCCTGAACGAGGTCATCGACAAAGCACTGGATCAAACAGGGGGCACGATCCACCTGATTGGTCACAGCCTTGGAGGCATCATAGCGCGGAGTGTCGCGTGCCAGCGATCCGACGATATTGAATCCGTGATCACGCTTGGGTCGCCGTTCCGCGGAACCGTTGCTCATCAAATCATTCTGCGCGCGGCGGAGCAGGTCCGTAGGCGCATACTCCAACAGCACGGTCGGGACGTACTGCCGGACTGTTACACGGCCCGGTGCACTTGCGACTTCCTCGCTTCGCTTCGGGTCGACATGCCGTCGTGCGTATTCGAAACTGCCGTCTACACGCGTGATGATGGAATCGTGGACTGGCGATATTGCCTGACGGGAGACTGCGACAACGATTTCGAGGTACCGGGAACGCACATTGGCATGGCTTTCAACGCCTCGGTGTTTTCGATTGTCGCGACTCGTTTGGCGCAAGCCCGTTCGAGATCTTAAAGCGAGCGGGTTCGGATCCGCTCCAAGACATTCTGCTCTTCCGCAGCATCCTCCCACTTGTTCTCTGCCCTGGACGGAATGAAGCTCATCGCACGTTCTGCAACGGCGGTAATCGTGAGACTTGGGTTGACTCCCAGGTTGGCTGCTATCACCGACCCGTCGCAAACATACATGTTCTTGTACCCGAAGACGCGATGACGACCATCCACGACCCCATGTTTGCTGGAAGCTGCTATGACGCAACCTCCGAGACAGTGCGCTGTGCCGGGAACGTCGAACAGGATTTCGGGAATCATGCTCATTGCAGTCCCGCCAGTCAGACTTGCAAACTTCTGTGCGAATTCGTTCGCCCGCGGGATGTACGTAGCGATTCTGTTACCGTGACTGGCGAGGAACTTTCTAAATGGCCAAAACCAGGTTCTTCGCCACCTCATGTCGATGTGCCCTTCCATCGCCTGCATGCAAAGCAGGATCACACATTCGCGAGCCCACCCGAAAGGCTGCAGGAGCCGAAACGTCCTGATTGGGTGCCGGAGGAAGGAGAATGCCAGGTTTTTCAACCAGAGTCCGACACGCGAGCTGCCGGGTGTGCCTCCGGTGAGGATCGTCGCCAGGAAGCTCATCGCATCCGACCTGCTCGGGTAACGAACGGCTTCGATGTGCGTGTGCTGGTCGATGTACACGCCAGATCCTATAGCGACACCTTTTGAAAGGTCTTCCGTGCTGCCGGGGATCCGAACGCCGATAAGCGATTCGGAGTTGGTGCGGACGAAGCGGCCGAGTTGCGAACTGATCTGAGGCAACGAGCCTTTGTCTTTCAAACGGAACAGCAGTTCCATCGTGCCCAGCGATGATGCTGAAAATACGACGGCACGACAGGTGAAACGCTTTCGACGACGGTTGAACAGCGCCAGAGAACTCACGGTACTCACCTCGTAACCGGCACTCCCGTCTGTACATCCACTCAGCGGTTTCACATCCAGCACGCGTGTCTCGGCGAACACACGAGCGCCACGCTTTTCAGCGAGGTACAGGTAGTTCAGGTCCAGCGTATTCTTTGCACCGTGACGACAACCCATCATGCAACCACCGCAGCCACGACACGTGGTTCGATCAGGACCTTCTCCGTGGAAAAAGGGATCAGGCACAGTGACGCCGCCCGGAGACCCATCTGGTGGTTGGAGTATCGCGACATTAGTACGATAGTAGGTGTGCCCAACGCCGACCGAATCGGCTACCCGGCGCAGAAGGTGATCAGCGGGACCGAGTATCTTGTTCTCTACAACGCCGAGCATGCGGCACGCCTCATCGTAGTGGCGCGGCATTTCTGCTTTCCAGTCTGCCAGACCGGCCCACGATCCCATGTCCCATACGGAATCAGGCGGCCGTAGAAGCGTGCAAGCGTAGGTGATTGAACCGCCGCCGACTGCACAGCCGTGCAGGATTGTGACATGCCTAAAGAAGCGCATGCTGAAGAAGCCGCGCAATGCCAAGCTCGGACGCCAAAACCATCGATGAATGGCCCAATTAGTTGTGGGCAGATTCTCTGGAGTCCAACGGCGCCCCATCTCCATCACGGCCACGCGATAACCCTTCTCGACAAGCCGGAGGGCGCTTACGCTACCTCCGAACCCGGAGCCGATGACGATGAAGTCAAAGTCGAACTCATCACTACGGTTCATCTGGATAGTTCAGCGCCGTGGGCGAAGAATGGCACAGGGATGATGCGAAGGACGCAAGGCGGCCTCGGAGGTCGCCTTGCACTGGCACGCGCTCGAGTTCGGCGAAAGAAGATTGATCTGGAAACCTGCAAACTGCTAAATCCTAGATTGCCCTACGCGGCCGCCGAGTCTACTGGCGCGGAATACACGCGGTCAATCAAATCTCCGTAACGTTCTTCGATTACGCGACGTTTCAGCTTCAGAGTCGGTGTGAGTGCACCATTTGCAACCGTGAACTCATCGGGCACGACAAGCACTTTCTTGATCTTCTCGAAGCGGGCAAGTTTCTGGTTCGCCTCGCCCACGATCTCTTTGTAGAGGGCCTGCACGCGCTCATCGGCTACGAGCGATTCGCGATGCGGGGCGGAAACGCCAGCCTCCATGGCCCAGCGCTCCAGTGCGGAGAACTGTGGAGCGATGATGACCATCGGGAACTTTCGTCGGTCCCCGATAACAGCGGCCTCGGCTACCAACGGGTTCGACTTTAGAGAAAGCTCGATCGGTTGTGGCGCGATGAACTTCCCGCCGGAGGTCTTGATCAAGTCTTTCTTGCGATCGGTAACGTAAAGGAACCCGTCTTCGTCAATGTGGCCAATGTCACCCGTATGGAACCAGCCCCCTTCAAATGCGGTTGCAGTTTCCAGCGCCTTGTTCCAGTAGCCCTGAAACACCGAAGGGCCCTTCACCAGAATTTCGCCATCGTCTGCAATGCGAACCTGAAGGTTAGAGAGACACCTGCCAACGCTTCCAGGACGATACGCCTTGGGATTGTTGAGTGCGATCACAGGTGAGGTCTCCGTCATCCCGTAGCCCTCGAAAATCCGGATTCCTATGCTCCCGTACCAGTCAATCAGGTCGCGGTTGAGCGGAGCACCGCCGGATACAAATACCTGAACACGCCCACCAAGCGACTTGCGAATCTTGGAATAGACCAGCAGGTCAGCCAGCATCCATCTCGGATCACGAGGTCGCTTCCCATCGAAAGTGGCGTACCGGTTCTTACGACCGACCTTAATAGCCCATTCGTACAGCTTCCTTTTGGAGCCGTTACCGATTTTTTCGATCACCTGGTTGTGGAGCTTCTCGTAAACCCGCGGCACGCCAACCAGCACCGTGGGATGTACTTCCGCGAGCACCTGCTTCAGTTCGTCGATGATCGGACAGTAGGCGATCGTGACGCCGTGCCAGAACATGGCATAGTCCACATGTCTTGAGGTGATGTGCGACAGTGGAAGGAATGAAATGCTCAGGTGGGATGGGCCCAGTCCGTAAAAGTCCAGAGAATGGAACAAATTTGAGGCCAAATTCCCCTGAGTCAACATAGCGCCTTTGGGGGTGCCTGTGGTGCCAGAAGTGTACATGATGGTCGCGAGGTCGCAGGGAGCAACCGCCAGAGCCTGCCGATCGAAATCGGGGTCGCGTTCTGTTGGACCTTTCGCCATCAAGTCCCGCATCGGGGCGGCACTCTCGCTCGCTCCGTCTTCCATCAGCACTATGTGTTCAAGCGCAGTGTGATCTCTTATCGACAATACCTTTTCGAGCTGTACCGGGGTAGAAACGAATATCACCCTGGCGCCTGAGTCGTTGAGCAAGTAGAGAGTCTGATCGGCTGTGAGCGTGGGGTAGATCGGAACAACGGCTGCTCCCAGCAGCATCGAGGCGAAGTCAGCTACCGCCCACTCGGGACGATTCTCACTGAGAATCGCGACGCGATCGCCTTTAGCAATTCCCCATGATCGCAACACGCGCGCAACGCCGACGACATTGCGGTAAAGCTCTCGAGACGAAATGGGGACCCATTCGGCGTTCTTCTTGTGAAGCATGATGCGGGGGAGGTCCCGCTGGACGACGTTGAAGAAAATGTCGTTGATCGTTTGTACATTCATGGCGTGAAGTGCGTCGGCTGTGCTCGAAGGACTGGCACACGCAAAAGAATTAGGAGCCCACACGAACTAAGATGCTGAAAAGTTCTCGGCCCAAGAAGAAAAACGACCGAGATGCAAATTCGCCCCATCCGCGTTCCATTTTGGTCAAGTTCAAATGGGGTGCTCTAAGGCCGACGATTCGGGCGTTGTCCTGTTTTGTCCGAAGATAAGTTGTTAGGACGAGCTATAGCTGCAAGCTTATGCGGTGCCGCTCCGTAAAGTGCATCGTCTGGACGGAATGTTCGATCTCATGCTGCCGGCGTGACCGGTCCCGGCGGTCAGCGGAGGAGATGTGCAGCAGCCTCGTCGACAATCCAGAGCAGACTGCCCGCATTGGGCTCGATGAGTTGGGCTGGCAGGCGTTCAAAGTTATCCGGGCCCGAGATGACCTCTCGCAGCACCCCTGCTTTGTCGTGGCCGACGACGAGAAAGGCTATGTGACGGGCAGCATTCAACAAAGGAGCCGTCATTGTGACGCGCCACATCTCAAGTTCCTGAACGTAATCTGCAACGACCAAGCGAGCGTGCTCGTGCAGCGCGGGTGATTTCGGGAAAAGCGAGGCCGTGTGTCCATCAGTCCCCAGTCCCAGGAGCACCAGGTCGAAAACGGGCAGCTCGGCTAAGGTTGCGAAAGTCTGCCGGATGTCGTCTTCGTATGACTGGGCCGCGTCCTGCGCCGAGTGCATTTCCGTTCTAGCCCGGTGAACGTTTCCTGGGAGCAGCGGGACGTGGGCCAACAATGCCTCGTACGCCATCCGGTAGTTACTTTCCGGGTGGTCCGCGAGAACATACCTTTCGTCACCCCAGAAGATGACCACTCGGCTCCAATCAACTCTCGACGAGCGCTGTGCGAGCAGTTCGTAACAGCGGCGAGGCGTAGAACCGCCAGCGAGGGCCACGTCAAAGTGCCCGCGCTCCGCGATCGCGGCCGCTGCGAGTTCGACGAAAACGTCTGCGGCAGCACTCGCTACCTGCTCAGGGTCGGAGTAGATGCGCAGTTCACCACGCGAGCGCCTTCCTGAGCGGCCGTTGGTGGGCAGTGTCATGACTTCAAAATGAACAACCAGCCGCAATGCTTCGAATCACTTCGCGAAGGCGGCCTTCTCCATTTCTCTGACCTTGGCGAGACGCCGGACGTGACGTTCTTCGTTTGAGAACCGGGCGGCTACGAACGAACGCACCAGATCCAACATCAGCTCTGGCCCGACCACGCGAGCCCCGAGGCACAAGATGTTCATGTCATCGTGCTCCACACCCTGATGTGCGGAGTAGATGTCGTGACACATGCAAGCGCGAATTCCAGCAACCTTGTTTGCTGCAACCGTGACACCGACTCCGCTGCCGCAAATGAGCAGGCCCCGTTCGCAGCGTCCACTCACGACCGTTTGAGAAACGGCGGAGGCGTAGTCGGGGTAATCGTCGGGCTGCGATGGGTCATGAGTTCCCATATCCACAACTTCGTGACCTAGCCGACGCAGTTCTTCGATAACAAGCTGGTTCGCCGGAACCCCAGCGTGATCAGCTCCGACCGCGATACGCATGGTACACCTCTTTACCAAATCGGCCGCTGCCGCTCACTCGCTCTCCCCGAGGCTTGCTGCAACACATTCGGGGAGGCGGCGCAGGCACGAGGCAGCCTGAAACAAGCGGGAACGAATCGGCCACCCTCGCGAATCCTATGCACCGTGGCAGACACCTAATATTCGGCGAGCGTACAACATCAGCGGAACAGTCGGATGCATCACTGTGGTTCGATGTCGCCGAGAGATGAACTTCTCGGCGCGGCTTAGCGAGGGAGACATGTGATGGCGAGTATAGGAGCAGCGACACCGGTCCCACTTGACACCGGAACCGAACTGTTCGGACGGCAGGCCGGACCTTGCGTAATGGTGATTTTCGGAGCAACGGGCGACCTGACCGCTCGCAAGCTTATACCGGCCCTCTACAATCTGGCCAAGAGCAAGCATTTGTCGCAAGAGTTCGCCGTTGTTGGGGTGGCCCGAAGGAACATTTCCGTTGAGCAGTTCCGCGCGTCCTTGACCGAGAAGATGAAGAGCATGACTACAGGGCCGCTCGATCAAGACTTGTGGGAATGGGTGCTCGGACGCATTTATTACGTTCCCGGCCAGTTCCATGATCCACAGACTTACACCAGGCTTCGCGACACGCTCGAGGAAGTGAACAAAGCGCACAACACCTATGGCAACTACTTTTTCTACCTCGCTGCGAGCCCAGAGTATTTTGGCGACATCATTACGCAGCTTGGCCAATTCAAGCTGGTGTGCGAAGAGAATCACCAGTGGCGACGAGTCATCATTGAAAAGCCGTTTGGACGCGACCTGGACTCCGCCAAGACACTGAATCGCGAAATCGGGAAGGTACTATCGGAAAAACAGATCTATCGAATCGACCATTACCTAGGTAAGGAAACTGTCCAGAACATCCTTATCTTCCGGTTTGGTAACGGTATTTTCGAGCCGATATGGAATCGCCGGTACATCGATCATGTCCAAATAACCGTAGCCGAAACAGTTGGGGTAGAGCAGCGCGGCGGATACTTTGATACCGCAGGCACATTGCGAGACATGGTGCCGAACCATCTGTTCCAGCTTCTGACACTCACGGCGATGGAGCCCCCTATTTCCTTTGGAGCCGATTCGGTCCGCAGCGAACAAACAAAGACATTGCGCGCAATTCAAACCTTTACGTCAGAAGAGGTAATACAGAGGTGCGTGCGCGGTCAGTATGGAGAAGGCAAGACCGGAGAACAGCGCGTTCCAGCATATCGCGCCGAACCTGGCGTCCCGGTTGACTCCAAAACGGAAACATTTGTCGCCCTCAAGCTGCTGGTAGATAACTGGCGTTGGGCTGACGTGCCGTTTTATATACGCACGGGCAAACGAATGCCGAGGCGCTATTCCGAGGTTGCCATTCAGTTCAAGCGCCCGCCATTGCTGTTGTTCCGCGACACGCCTGTGGAGAAACTGCAACCGAATGTATTGGTGATAAACATCGCTCCCGACGAGGGTATTTCACTCAGCTTCAGCGCCAAAATTCCTGGGCCACAAGTCCGGGTCGGTCACGTAGACATGAACTTCTGCTATTCCGACTACTTTGGCACAACACCTTCGACCGGCTATGAGGTTCTGCTATACGACTGCATAATGGGCGACGCCACCCTATTTCAAAGCGCGGAAATGATCGAGGCGGGTTGGTCTGTTGTTGATCCGGTGCTCGATGTCTGGAATGCATTGCCCGCCCGTAACTTTCCAAACTACGCTGCGGGGACCTGGGGGCCGAAAGAAGCTTTTGACCTGCTGGAACGTGATCGGCGAAGGTGGCAGCAGATCGACGATGCTTGCCCAATCAGACGGGCTGAGGTTGCATGACGTCGTGCGGGGGGATAGGTCGGTAAGACGATATATATTGCTCGCAAAACGATGTATAACAAAGGTGTGATTGATTAGACCTCGAGGTGTGCGGGGTTTACGCGCGCGATGTGACGCCACGCACATGTGAAATGCTTCATTAGTCACTGGCGCAAATTGGCGCTCAGTCCGCGTCTAGTTCCGATTTGGTACAGGTCTTCACATTCTCTCTCCCGTCTTCGGTTTTCGGAGATTCAGCGGAGCTATTATCTCCAACGCGCTGATCTTAAGGAGCGCAACGTGGGGTCTGGCGTACCGAGCTTCCGAGGCAAGCCCCCAGAAAGCTATCGATCTCCCATTCGGTAGCTAGCGGCAAGCGATCTCGGACACAAACTCGAAAAGCCAGGAGACGAGGGCGCTCCGCAACAGCGATTGGCAAGCGGTTACGGTGTGCGGCCGCAAGCTGATCCGCACCGATGTGCGACTACAGTCGACCGTGGTCGTAAATTCTGGCCAGAGATAGAAGCGTGAGCATGCCGTGGCATGGCTATCGGCATTGCAACAGCGTTGAGCGGTCTGAGGGGGCGTATATGAGTTGTTCGTACGCACCGCTGCCGGTCACATTATCCAGCAGCCGCGCAGAAGTTCGTCCCGGCCCATTGCTTTTGGAAGAGCACTGCACTCAGTCATCACCCGTCCTGGCTGATAACACAGTGCACGCAGTAGAAGAAGACGGGAATACCTCATACTCCAACATCTCCGCGCTGGAACTTTCCCAACTCATAGCTGATCCCGGCGAAATCATGAATGCTTCATTCCCACGTGTCTCAGCACTGCTGACCGACGCGCAGGCCGCAATGAACGATCGACGTTTCGAAGAGCTCTGCGCTGATTTGGAACAAGTCTCGGCGACCCTTCATGCACTTATCGAAATCGTGATTCCAGGTGGCGCGGACAATATGACCCCGGAAATCGGAGAGATACCAGAACCGGTGGCGACGGCGGAAACCATTGGTCTGCCGGTCGACGCACCAGGCATTGACTTAACTGAAAAGAGCAACGCTGAGGAACACCAACCAAGGCGAGCGATGGCGGCGGCGGCATGAGTGCTGTTCAGGAGGGCCGCAGTGCCGCTCTCCATCGTGACACCTAAGGCCAGAACTATTGAGGAAGGGCCATGATCGCTATTCAAGACTGGTTGACCCCGGCAAGACTTCTATTCTTGATCATCCACATCTTAGGACTGGCGTGCTTCACCTACATTGCCGCCAGACGAATAGCTCCATTAGTTCGTGCCGAGCGCGATTTTCGCTTCGATCGGACACTCGTTCGAGCAGGAAGACTCCTGCAGTATTGGCTCGCGCAATGGAGGCATCCGCGGTACAGGTTTGCCGGTACGATTCACATACTCATCTTCGCCGGATTCCTGTTGCTAGCTACTCGCGCCTTTTACGTGATCATTTTCGGGTTCCCCGAGCAGTTCGTATTGGGCGTTGAACCCGGGGCAATCAGTCAGTTCTACGGTTTTGTAACTGACTGGGCCACCACTGTTGTGTTTGTCTGCGCAATCATCGCGGCAATTCGGCGGATGGTCTTCAGACCGGCGAGGTACGCCGTGCCGGCCCGATACGGCAAAGGTCACCCGGCCGATGCCATCTTCTTATTAGGGCTCATCGCGCTGCTGATGTTTGCGGACAGCCTGTTCGTGGGTAGCGCTGCCGCCGCGCAGGCGCAGCAGACGAATGCAAACGAGCTAGCTACCTTGACATTGCCGTGGGCAGTAAGCACGTTCCTCGCGACAGCCGATATGGCCGCGCTTTGGAACGTGCATCTGGGTGCCTTCTTTCTCCATCAACTCACGTTCTACTTCCTGCTGTGTTACCGGCCATTCGGAATACAGTTCCACGTCGAGACGTCGCAATTCAGCGTGTACTTCGCAAAGCTCGACCGTGGAACGGTGAAGCCCGTGAGGTGGGGAGTCACAAGCGCAAACCTTGATCAGGTGAAATCTTTCGGAGTTAAGACATTCGAAGATTTCACATGGAAGCACATGCTCGATTTCTATTCGTGTGCTGATTGCGGGCGATGTTCGGACAACTGCCCGGCGAATGCGGCGGGACGTCCACTTTCCCCCAGGTTCCTGACGATCAAGGCGAGGGACTACTGCTTCCAGCACTACCCGGTTCTGGGGAGTTCGACGAATGGCCAGGCCCTGATCGGCAATTTGTACTCGGAAGATGAGATCTGGTCGTGTACGACCTGCGGTGCTTGCGAGGAGGAGTGCCCGCTGCTGATCGAGTACATCGACAAGATTGTCGATCTGCGTCGGGGCTTGGTGGATGACGGTAACGTGCCGCAGTCGCTGCAGAAGCCGCTCAAGGCTCTCGAGAGCCGAGGCAATCCGTACGGAAAGTTGGACAAGAAAAGAGGCGAGTGGGCGAAGAAGGAGTTTCAGCAGGCCTGCAGGGTCAAGGTTCTGGACGGGAAGAACGGCGGTGCCGATACGTTGTATTTCGTTGACAGTATCACTTCCTACGACGACCGCATTCAGGCGATCGGGCGGGCGACAGCCAGAATCCTCGACCACTGCGGCGAGAACTTCGGAATCCTCGGCGCTGCCGAGAGAGATAGTGGGCACGACGTTCGCCGATTCGGCGAAGAGATGCTGTTTTTGTCTCTGCGGGACCACAATGCTGATGCGATTAAGGCTGCCGGGGTCAACCGCATTGTGACTGCCGACCCGCACGCCTACAACGCGCTGAAGCACGACTACACAGATATTCCGCAAGTGGAGCACATCTCGCAGTACGTCGCCCGCGAAGTTAAACAGGGCCACATCAAGCTAAGCCGCATCGACAACGAGGACGCGATTTACACGTACCACGACCCGTGTTACCTCGGGCGGCACAACCAGATCTATGACGATCCTCGCGAGGTGCTCGATTCCATTCCCGGTCTGAAGAGAGTTGAGATGAATCGCTGCCGTGATCGTTCCTTCTGCTGCGGCGGTGGCGGACTCATGTTGTTCTACGAACCGAAAGAGGATGAGAGGATCGGGGTGAAGCGCGTGCGGATGGCGGCGGAAGCGGGAGCGAACGTAATCGTGACCGCCTGTCCATTCTGCATGGTGAACATAGAAGATGCCATCAAGGTTGCCGCACTGGAAGGCAAGATGACGGCAATCGATCTCGCAGAACTGGTTGACCTGCATACTGTGCGTCAGCCGCAGTCGGATTTGGAAAGAACCCAGCCAACGGAGTTGGTTAAGAACGCGTAGCGATTCAGGAGAGTGACATGGAGATCCTGGTGTGTGTGAAGCGGGTGCCGGACACGTCAGAGAACGAAATCGTTCTTAATAGTGCCGGAAACGACATAGAGCGAGACGATCTCGTTTTCTCGGTTAACGAGTGGGACAACTACGCGGTTGAAGAAGCTCTCCAGATCGCGGACCGAGTGGGCGGAAACGTCACAGTTGTCACAGTAGGCGGTGAAGACGACGAGGAAGTGTTGCGAAGAGAAATGGCCATGGGCGCCAAGCACGCCGTCCTGATCTCGGACGAAGCCTTCGAGGGGTCGGATGGTAAGGGCCTGGCGACGATTTTGAAAGCGTTCATTGAGAAGGGGAATTACGACCTGATTCTCACGGGGGTGCAAGCTGACGATGGCTGCGCACAGGTCGGCGGAATGCTGGCTGCGATGCTTGACTACCCCTTCGCCTCGCTGGTCAACGCGATTGAAGTTCTCGATGGAAAAAGGATTAAGGTCTGCCGCGAGATCGAAGGCGGGAACAAGGAAGTGAACGAAGTCGACCTGCCGTGTGTTCTCTCCATTCAGACTGGCATCAACGAACCTCGATATGTGGGGATGCGCGGCATCAGGCAAGTCGCGTCGATTGAGATACCGACGCCTTGCGCGGCGGACCTGGGTATTGATCCTGCGACCGTCGGTGCCGCTGCCGCAAAGGTAAGGCGAGTTGACTATTTCGTGCCCGCGGTAACTAAGCAAGCTGAGATGCTGCAGGGCAGCAACGAGGAAATCGCCGACAAGGTGATCGAGCTAGCGAAAGCGAAGGGAGGGTTCCGATAATGCGTACTTTTGCTTACATCCTGCATAAGGCCGGCGTTGTCGACGATTCCGCAACCGAACTTCTTACGGCAGCTAAGAAGCTTGATCCCGGTGCTTCACCGATTGCGATCGTGACCGGGTGGGGCCCGGACCTCGATTCCGTTTGCGATCGTGTTCGTACATTTTACGGCGAAGTCTGGAAGATCGGGAGCGAGGCGCTCGCGTATCCGAATGCCGAACTAGTGCGCAGTGCGCTGGTGAAGGTTCTGCCGACTGGCAGTGTGCTGCTGGTGGCGCACGAGCACTTCGGGATAGACCTGTCGCCAGGTCTTTCCGTCAAGCTGAACTCCGCCTTTGTCTCAGACGTGCTGGACATTGATGGAGTTGAAGGCACTCAAGTCAAAGTCGTGCGACAAGAATTCGGTGGGCAGATCAGCACGCATGTGCGGTGTGATGTCTCGTCGGGCGCGGTGATCAACGTACGTCCTGGTGCCTTCAAAGCAGCAAACGGCGCTCCTGTCTTGGGGCAAATCGTCGACATGTCTGATGAAGTCGGAGCGTTGTCGGCGAAGAGACGCTATATCGAAACACTCGTGGCCGAGTCCGGCGGCGTGGATATCACCAAGTATGACGTCTTGATCTCGGTCGGCCGAGGCATTCAAGAGCAAGGGAATGTTGGGATCGCACAGGAACTCGCGGATGCGATGGGTGCGGCTGTCTCCTGCTCGCGTCCGGTTGTGGACGCGAAGTGGATGGAGAAATCACGACAGGTAGGTTCGTCCGGCAAGACGGTCAAGCCCAAGGTGTACATGGCGTGCGGAATCAGCGGCGCGTTCCAGCACTTGGCCGGAATAAAGGGAAATCCGCTGATCATTGCTGTCAACAAGAACCCGAAGGCGCCGATTTTCCAGGTCGCCGACGTCGGCATCGTTGCTGACATTCTGGAGTTCCTACCGGAGTTGACGAACAAAGTTCGAGAAGCACGTGGTATTTCGGCGAAAGCGGGGGGCCGCCAATGATCACGAGAAGACACTCAACCTTAGCTTGAAATCTCTGAAAGACTTCGCGAAAGGAAAACTGCCAGACGAAACGCTGCTGGACCTTGATGCTCGAGACGAATGTCCACTCGAAACGATTCGGTGGATGTGCAATCCAGATCAGCTCGGCATACAACTGTTGTTTGTGCCGGAAGAGTACAGCGGGATGGGCGGCAGTACCTTTGATGTGTACCGCGTTTGTGAGGAAATGGCGCGCATTGACCTTGGTATAGCGACCTCACTGTTTGCGACATTCCTTGGCAGCGATCCGATCACCGTTGGCGCTACTCTCGAACAGAAGAAGAAATGGCTTTCTCGCATCGCCGACGAAGGATTGCTGTTTGCGTATGGCGCCACTGAGCCGGAGGCCGGCAGCGACCTGGGAGCCCTGAAGACGACGGCCGAGCGTGTTATGCAGGACGGTTGCATCGTCGGCTACAAGATCACGGGCAACAAACAGTGGATCAGCAACGGGAGTATTGCGGACGCGTACACGATATTGGCGAACACGCCCGCTGGTCCGAGCTGGTTCATTGTTGAGAAGGGTGCGAAAGGTTTCACTCAGGACAAGCCGGAGGAGAAACACGGCATTCGGCTTAGCAACACCGCCGCCCTGGCGCTCGACAACGTTCACGTCGATGCGGACCGATTGATCGGTGCCGTCGAAGGACAAGGCCTTATTCAGCCACAGGC
>Ga0196970_1000660_pt1 | contig 35818 bp, 26 predicted proteins | sample S1v_513CmetaG_FD_148672 | JGI IMG/M metagenome (GOLD analysis project Ga0196970, IMG submission 148672) | Soil microbial communities from Anza Borrego desert, Southern California, United States - S1+v_5-13C | ecosystem: Environmental > Terrestrial > Soil > Desert | place: USA: California... | reverse complement strand
TCAACATGACCGCATAAAAGCACAAAGCCCTCGTAATTACGAGAGCTTTGTGAGTACCTTTGTCAGCAGTCTGAGGGCGCTCTTCGAGCGCCCTTCATTTTGCATCGGGATGGCTTGTCAGTTTCGTCATCCCGAAACGCAGCAGAGGGATTCCTACGCGAAAGATGATCCTCACCCGCCTTGCGGAACCGACCCAAGGTTACAGAATGACACTCCTCGTCACTTCTCGAAGAATGCCCGCCAGTCAAACCTGATCTGCCCGCGTATCTCGCCGGCTGGAAATAGATCGGTATGAACATTAGCGTATGTGGCGCGAACTCGCATGGCGCGCAGTAATTCCGCGAACTCTCCAGGCTGAATTCCCTGCTCAGTGGGACCGACCACGTCCGAAGCCCTGATCGTCCCCTGAACCGTTCCTGAAGGTGGACACGCCGGTTTGCCACCTCCGCCGCACAGGAAGGCGATCACACCGCCCACCGTGGCGCGTCGACCTAGGTGAATGTGGGCTACGGATACCGTTCCCGCGAGCCCGGAGTAACTCAGCACGTAGTGGATGGCAGAATCGTCTGGTTCAATTTGAGCCAGAAATTCGCCACGGCCCGGAGTTGAGAGTGTGGGCACTTCCTCGAAGCTTGTCAGTGTTGCTCTGAATCGCCCGTCCTTGTGCTCGGCGAAAGCAGGCAGAGCGAACCCAAGCAACAGCACCCCAATGAGCAAGGTTGCGAGCTTTCTCATGGCCACTCCTTTTTGAGCTTGTGCTTTCCGGTCTGGGACGAGATAGGTTGGAAGGGGGATGGCTCTGTCTGAAGATTTTAAACGCTTCGGCCCGCTCTGATCGCGGGACACGGCTTCTGTTTCCTTGCCGCAAAACAAACTTGCCCGACCACACGTGATCGGGCAAGTCCGTCTACATCGGGTGCCTGGTTCCGACTACCGCGATCCAGGCTCGTCTTTCTTTATCGCAAGGCGTCGGCGCGAATGGTTCGGACGCCGAACACACCCGGAATTGCCGTTCCGTTCGTGGCTTCGAAGCGCACTGTCACCTTGTTCTTGCCTTTCACAACCTCGGCCGGAATGGCGTACTCGACATCGACAAAGCGCAGGTCCTGCTCCGGACTGCGTCTGTCAACGCTGTAGTCTCCAACCTTGGTGCCATCCACGAGAACGTCGAACGTGCTCTTGCGGCGTGCGTCGTTGCTGTACGTAACAACCAGCGTCATCGGATGTGCTTCATCAACAGGCAGGTCGAACGAGAACCATTTCGTGCCCTGCCGTCCGTAACGCCCGTGCAGTTGCAGAGGCGTGGTGTCTTCGCCCTGTTGAGCAAAGTCGCGCTCAGACTGCATCTGGCCAGGTTGCGCGAAGGCTACTGTTGCCGCCGCCAGTTTCTTCTCTTTCTCCTGCTGCGCGGCATACTCCTCAGACTTCTTCTTCCACTGGTCAGGCGTGAAGACGTCCCAGTAAATCGCATAGCGATGTCTCGGCAGAAGGTAGAACGGAGCGAAATCGATCTCTTTCGCCAGCCCTACGCCCTCTGTGCGGAACCAGCCCGGTTTCCCGGCCACAGGCTTCAGCCACTTCTCCACGGACTGTTCCGCCGTGACGAAGACCGGTGCTGGAGTCGCACTGCGCCAGTTTTCTCTGTCCAGACGCGCCCCAAGGTCTCCTGCCAAAACCAGCGGTCCCCACATTACGGCTAAGCGATTCGGGTTATCCGGCAACGGCTCCGTGCGGAGCTTCTTCGGCAGCACTACTTCAACCTTGTCGCCCGTTTTCCAGCGGCGGCTGATCTCAACGAAAGAACCCGGCTGCGCAAGGTTCTTCACCGGAACACCATTCACCTTCACGTTGAAGCCTTCGCCCGCCCAATCGGGCCTGCGGAGCGCAAGCGTGAACTGTTTGGGTGTCTTCACCGTGAACTTCAGCGATGCCGACTCGCCCATCGGAAAATCGGTGCTGGTCTCAACCTTTACTCCTGCGGATTGCCAGTTAGCTGTTGTGGGCGCATACAGGCCGACCCAGAGTTTGTCCTTCGATTCGTAGTAAATGCCGTATGCATGAAGGGCATGGCTCTCCATGGCCGAGCCAACGCAGCATGTGAACGATTCGAACTTGTCGTTGTATTCGTGCTGCACGCCCCGACCAACCGGCAACATGTAGCTGACCGTCCCATCGTTCGTATCTTGGGACGCCAAAATGTGATTGAAAAGCGCCCGCTCGTGGAAATCGGCATAGCGGATGTTCGGCTCCACGGAAAACAGCATGCGGGCCATCTTGATCATGTTGTAAACGTTGCAGGTCTCAGCCGTGCGCCCGTCCACCATGTCGTTAAGCTTGTCCGGAGGCCCGAAGTATTCATTCTTTCCATGGCCGCCGGTCGCGAAACTGTGGTGCAGCGCAACCTCGTCCCAGAAAAAGAACGCCGCGTCACGATCAACCTGGTCACCCGTCTCCGTGTAGCGCACCAAGGAGCCCAGCAGTTTCGGAACTTGCGTGTTTCCGTGCTTGCCGGCAAGGATGTCCTTCTTCTCCGCAAGCGGATTGATGATCGAGTGGTGCTGGAACTTGTCGGAAAGCTTCATCCAGCGCTTGTCGCCGGTATCGGCGCTAAGATCGGCCAGAACTTCGTTCATCGCGCCAAACTCAGTCGCCAGCATCTTCTGGATCTGCTCATCGTTGAGCGGCGCAAGAATGTTCTCTACCCACCCTGCAAACTTCGTCTCGACCTGCAGGGCGGTACGATTGCCCGCGAGTCGGTATGCGTCGCGGAGACCAGCGAAGATCTTGTGCTGCACATACCAGGGGGACCACAAGCCGTTCAGGTCGAAACCACCCGACCGGATAACGCCCTTGCTCAGATCCTGGAACCGGACCTTGCCGTCGACGCCCTTGTCATCCATCAGGGCGCCGATGTAGCCATCGCCCTGTGCGTCCTGAATCTCTTTCAGTTGCTCGACGATGTAGTCGACACGCTCCTTGAAGCGCGGATCACCAGTCGCGGCCCACATCAGGCTCACGCCCGAGAGATAGTGACCGACGATATGACCCGTCAGTTGCCGCCCTTCTCCGTCCCATCCGCCATAGCCCTTGGCTTTCGGCTGCAAGCCGGCTCGAATCCGGAGAAAAGCCAGCATGCGGTCAGGTTCGAGTTCGAGGAGGTACTTCGCGTCTAGGTCTTGCGCGACCTTAAGTGGACCACCGGTCAGCCGCACGCTGCTCAACGGAAGAGGCTGCGCCTTGAAAGGCTTGTGTCCGGAGGGTTGTGCGGCTTTCTGCATTTGGGCAGAAGCCACAACCTGAAAAGACAAAACCGTCACTACGAGAGCGAGGATAGCTTTTCTCACCAGGAAATCTCCTGTGAATTGTATAAAGGATACAATCTTCAACTCGACCATTCTCCTACAAACAACGAGAACTGGACAGAGTGTTTTATGACCCAGTGGCGACAAATTCGGAATCAGCTCATGCACCAGCATGTGTGCAGTATCGGCGGGGGAACGAGTCGCTCGGGGCACTCAGATAGTGAAGTGGCCTAGTGCAGAAATTCTTGAATGCTGGAAGCTTAGAATGCTAAGGTCTTAGATTCCGCGAAAATCAGGTTTATTTTGGGGTCTATGTTGAGTATGAACCCCGAAGGGTGCCCTTACCAGTGCTGACGTCGGTCCTAGCATTTGCCCTAGCCGCCTTCATTTCGCTTGCTTTGACCTGGCTGTTAAGAAATGCTGCCGTTCGGTTCGGCTGGGTTTCTGTTCCTAGATCCTCGCGTCACATCCACCGCCGTCCGGTTCCCAGACTAGGCGGAGTTGCTATCTTCGCAGCATTCCTCATCGTCAGCATGGGCATCACGTTGGCGCGACCGCTGCTCGGATACCAGAGTGCCTTTGCCCCCACCGTTCTGCTCGCGATCGCGATCCCAGGGACGCTCGTGTTCGTCGTGGGACTGATTGACGATATCAGCGAGGTCAAGCCGAAGTGGAAGTTTTGTGTTCAGATCGCGGCCGGGATCCTGCTCTACATCTCGGGTTTCAGGATCGTATCGGTGCCAGCCTTGCTCGGCGGTCACCAATTCACCTGGCTGGCGGGATTAGCAATTACTGTGCTTTGGGTCGTCTGGATAACGAACGCGTTCAATCTGATTGACGGTATAGACGGGCTTGCTGCTGGTTCCGCGATGATTTCGACCCTGGTGCTCTTCTTGAGTGCGCTCATCTCGGCAAATCCGCTTCAATTGCTCATTACCGCGACGCTGGCCGGCGCCATCTTGGGATTCCTTCGTTTCAACTTCAATCCCGCTACCATTTTCCTCGGAGATTGCGGCAGTCTCTTCGTCGGATTCACCCTGAGCGCGCTTGCTCTCAACACTAATTCCAAATCTCCGACGCTCGTGGCGGTGGCCCTGCCCGCAATCGCTTTCGGGCTTCCAATCGTAGATACCTCTTTCTCGGTCGTTCGTCGGTTCCTCCGCGGGCGACCACTGTTTTCCCCCGATCGAGAACACATCCATCACAAACTGCTCGACAAAGGCTTATCCCAGCGCAGCGCAGTGCTCCTCCTTTACGGCGTTTCCGCTCTGTTCGGGCTCCTCAGCCTATTACTGAATTTGCCAAGCAGCCGCGTGGTTGCGGTCGTGCTCATCGTGGTCGGAACGGTTGTTTTCATTGGGATCCAGCACCTCGGATACTTCGAATTGTTCGAAATGCGGCGCATCGCGGCCCGCACAATCGAGCAGCGCCAGATAATCATCAACAACTTGGCGATCCGCACTGCCATGCATCGTCTAGGGGAAGCTGGAACGATGTCCGAAATCGGGCAGATCCTGCAGCATGCGTTCCGAGACAACGATTTCGATGAATATCGTCTGACCGCCGGGTGCAGGTCCGCGCTCGATCCCCTCCATGTGGACGGCGCAACCGTGCTTGCCTGGTCGAAAAACGGACAGGAGACGCCCTCAGGGTGGTCGCTGACAATCGATCTTCTGGACAGCACTGGAGATCCCAGAGGCTCTTTTACGGTTATCCGCGCGTCCGACAGAAGTTCACTGCTGATCGATGTGAATCTGCTAATTTCTGAGTTCCCGAAGGCGCTGGGCGATGCGTTGGCCCGCGTCGGAAATACAACCGTGCGCACTGCGTTGCCCGCCTCGGCCAAGTTCAAGGTCGCCACCGCACACTCGTAGCCAGCGGTTCGCCTCACATCCGGGACAACTGAATCATCTCCACCATGCAATACCCACGCGCATGTGGTGCGTGACAGATTCCGGCAGCACTACCGCGAGCGTCAGTCCGAGAATAGCGTGCACGATTGCTAACGGATAGAGATTGCGATACCTGCGGAACCACTCCGTCAAAACTAATCCCATGATTAGCGTAGCTGCCATGAGCACTGGGTTTGGAACATGGGCAAATGCGAACAGGACGGCACTCCACAGAACGGCGCGTCGGCCTCCTAACACCGTCTCCAGTCTGACGAAGATGAACGATTGGGCGAGGAACTGCTGCACGAAAGCCCATACGCCGTAGAAGACGGCGTGCCAGAACGGCGTCCGGAGACCCTGATGCTCGTGCAGAGTCCCCACAGCCGATCCGGCGCCCAACAAACACAGGGCTACCAACACCGAAGCAGGCACGATCTGCGCCCCGCGCCAAGATCGCAAAACCGAAAGCCCTAGTGCGGCGCCACTCCGACCAGAGCGAAGCGTACAGTACGTGACCCAGCCAAGAGTCGCAAATGACCAAGCCGCCTGCGCCATTCCCTGGCTCCACAGCGCACCTTCCAACAGCGCATACGCTACCAGCACTTCGATGATGGCCCGAAGTCCCGCACCTCGCTGCTGTTCCGCTCTGCCCGGCGAAGCTGTCCGTGCAATCTCACCAGTCCACAACTCCTGACGCAATAGCCGCCCTCCTGATGTGAATACCCTGGCACCCAAAATTAGATTCAACTTGCTACCCCCTTCGAGAATCACAACAGTGAAGGGGGTTTTGGCATGACGAAGACGCAACCCAAAGTGGTCATCGTCGGCGGAGGCTTTGCCGGATTGAACGCGGCCCGTAAGCTGGCGCGCGTGCCGGTGCAGGTCACGCTTATCGACCGCAAGAACCACCACACCTTCCAACCCCTCCTGTATCAAGTGGCCACAGCCGGCTTATCGCCCGGTGACATCGCCAGTCCGATCAGGCGAGTGTTGCGCAATGCGCGCAACGTCGAAGTGCTCATGGGAGAAGTCATGGGTTTCGACCTGGAGCATCGGCGAGTGCGGTTGCGCGACTTCTCACTCAATTATGACTATTTGATCGTCGCCGCTGGCGCGACGCACTCGTATTTCGGCCACGATGATTGGGAGCAGCACGCGCCGGGGCTGAAGACGATAGAGGATGCTACGGAGATACGCCGCCGCGTCCTGCTCGCGTATGAATCCGCTGAACGCGAAGCCGTGTGCTGCGGCAAGCACGAGCAATTGAACATCGTGGTCATCGGTGCCGGTCCAACCGGAGTCGAGTTAGCTGGAACGCTGGCTGAGATCGCTCGCAAGTCGCTGGCAGAGGACTTCCGGCACATCGACCCGAGCCGTACCCGAATTCTACTGGTCGAGATGGGCCCGCGCGTGCTGCCCCAGTATCCGGAAGACCTGTCCGCATCCGCTAAAGAGCAGTTAGAAAACCTCGGAGTTGAGGTTCGCACCTCTACTGCCGTCACGTCAGTTGACGAATACGGCGTACGTTTTGGAACGGAATTCCTGCCCGCGGAAGTGGTTCTCTGGGCGGCAGGTGTCGCAGCCAGTCCGTTAGGACGCGCTCTAGGCGTTCCGACCGACAAAAAGGGCCTGGTGCTTGTAGAACCGGACCTGAGCGTTCCCGGTCATCCGGAAGTCTTTGTCATTGGCGACTTGGCGTCAGCGAAGGATGAGAACGGCAGGCCTTTGCCAGGTCTCGCTCCCGTTGCCATCCAGCAGGGTCGGTACGTCGCCCGCACCATAGCTCACGATATTCGTGGGAAGACCCGTGAACCGTTCCGGTATTTCGACAAGGGAACTTTAGCAACGATCGGACGGGCGGCCGCGGTCGGAGAAATTGGCAAGTGGAAAGTAACCGGGGTCGTCGCGTGGCTGGCGTGGCTCTTCATCCACCTGCTGTATCTTGTCGGATTCCGCAATCGAGTGCTCGTGATGATTCAGTGGGCATGGTCCTATTTCACGTACGACCGCAGCGCCCGTCTGATCACCGGAGAGGCCGAACACATCTTGGAAGAACGAGATCAGCAGGAATCGCCGGCGCCGGTCGAGACCAGCGGACCACAAGCAGCGTGACCTGTTTCACAATAGAGCAGCGTAGACTAAATAGTTGAATCGGAGCAGATGAGCGTATGAGCGAATAATCGAGCATGATCAGCTCATCTAGTTGTTTTCAGATCATTCCTTCATCCGTTCGTTCGTTCGTCCGTTCTAAATCCATGGTGAAGAACACACAACTCCCTTCGTCCAACGGCTCGCGCCCGATCATCATTGTGGACATGGACGGCACTCTCGCCGATGTCACTCATCGCCTGCACCACATTAAAGGTCCAGGCCGGAAGAACTGGCATGAGTTCTTCGAGCGAATGGACGCCGACCCACCCAACGAGGAAATCGTCTCTATGACCCGGGAATACGCAAGGGACCACGAGATCCTGATCATCACCGGACGGCCCGAGCCTTACCGCCAGCGCACCATCGATTGGCTGAATCGCTACGGAGTCCCGTTCTCGAGCCTCTACATGCGGCGCGACCGCGACCGCCGTCCTGATTACGTCGTGAAGAAAGAAATATTCGACTCGCTTGGCACGCAAAAAGGTCGGGTCGCACTAGTCATCGATGATCGACCGTCCGTCTGTGACATGTGGCGCGACTGCGGCCTTAAAGTCCATCAGGTGGTTACCGGAGAAGCCTATTAGAGTTGATGATCGGACGGTGGGATGATTGGATTGGCGTCCCAACCGATAGTTTCACCTCTGATGTGCCCGATCGCCCGACGGCCCGAAGACGCGATGATCTGTTCATCCGATCATCCGTTGTGCTTCTTCTCCCGTTATAATTTCCGTATCTTGAAACGCATCCTCTCACTCCTGCTGCTCGTGGCGTCGCTGGGGCTTTTTGCTGGGGCCCAGGTGTCTTCAGCCGAGTCCGCAACGCAATCGAAGACCCTGCTGGTACTGCCGTTCGAGAACACGTCGAAGGCACCGGGGCTGGAATGGATCGGCGAAAGCTTCGCTGAAATGCTGGCTGATCGGATGGCGTCGCCTTTGATCTATGCGATACCTCGTCAAGACCGCGTCTATGCATTCGACCGTTTCGGGATCCCAACGACGGTTCGGCCCTCGCGTGCTTCACTTTTCCGCATAGGCGAACAGATGGACGCCGACTACATGGTGCTCGGCTCCTACACGTTTGACGGTCAAACCTTCACAGCAACAGCTCAGTTGCTGGACGTCAAACGTCTGCACATTTCGCAGGAAATCACGGAGGCGGGTCCGCTGGTTCAACTCTTCCGGGTCCAGGATGCGTTGTCCTGGAATCTTTTGCGACTCGTGGACCCGCGCTTTAGCACGCCCCGTGAGCAGTTCCTAGCCACATCGCCGTCAATTCGCTTGGACGCTTTCGAGAATTATATTCGCGGTGTTGTTGCCACTTCTCGGCAAGAGAAGATCAAGAAACTTCGAGAAGCAATTCGTCTGAACCCGCAGTACACAATGGCGATGATGCAGCTCGGCAAGACCTACTTCGGTGGGCGCGAGTACGAGAACGCTGCCGCAACATTCGCTAAGGTTCCGAAGGAAGACGACGAAGCACGGGAAGCTAATTTCTACGCTGGCCTGTCCTACTACTATCTCGGCGATTACGACCGCGCTGCGACTGCTTTCAGCTTCCTTGCTGAGCGCTTCCCTCTCACTGAGGTCTATAACAATCTGGGCGTGGCTCAGGCCCGTCGTGGACGCAAGGACGCTCTCGATTTTTTCCAGAAAGCTGCTGACGCCGACCCGTCTGACGCCGATTACCGGTTCAACCTCGCCATGGCGCTCTATCGGTCGGGCGACATCGCCGCAGCCGTTCGTGAATTGCGACAGGGACTGAAGTTCCGGCCTGACGATGCCGAGGCGAAATCGCTGCTCGATCAGCTTTCGGCCACGGCAGCGGCGGCCACGCTTCCCACCCCTGCAGCCAACGCCATCGCTCAGTCGGCGCAGCCCGCACGCACTCGGCTGCCTTTGGAGCGCATCAAGCGCAACTATGACGAGACTGGTTTTCGCCAGCTCGCGCTTGAAATCCAGAACGCCACTGAGCTACGACTGGCCAAGGCTGACCCGGAAGAGCGCGCCGCTTTTCGTCTCGAGCACGGCCAGAATCTTCTCAGCCACGGCTTCGCAGTCGAAGCCACCCGCGAACTCCGTGAGGCAGTTGAGCTTGACCCGGTAAATGCCCAGGCTCATGCAGCGCTCGCCGATGCTCTTGAGAGCCAGAATGATCTTGCGGGAGCTCGTTCCGAAGCCGAAGCTGCTCTGAAGATTCAGGCGCTGCCACAAGCTTTCGTTGTACTTGCACGACTCGATTTGCGCGACAATAGGCTTGAGTCCGCCGCGCGGAACGTGGATCGAGCGCTTTCCGCCGATCCCAGCAATGCTGCAGCGATAGAACTCAAACGGACCATCGCAGCCAAGCTCGCCGAAAGGACGCAGCCGCTGCCATAACCAATGACCTCACGCAGGGCTACTGTGCGCTCCCGAGCTGCGTTCCGAGCCTGCAGTTTGGCGGCTTTTTTTCTGTTCTTCATTGCTGTGGGCTCGTGTGCCCTCCCGGCCAGTGCGGAAATCGTCACAGTCAAAATAGAAGGCACGATCCACCCGATCAGTGACGAATACATCGGCCGCGCGATCGATCACGCCACCAAGATCAAAGCTGATGCTCTGCTGATCGAGTTGAGCACGCCCGGCGGTTTGGCCGACAGCACTCGCGACATTGTCGCCAGGATTCTTGCATCGCCTGTCCCCGTCATCGCCTATGTCGCACCAAGCGGTGCCCGCGCCGCATCCGCCGGGTTCTTCATTCTCCAAGCGGCAGACGTTGCCGCCATGGCCCCCGGCACCAATACTGGCGCAGCTCATCCGGTCTCCATCGGCGGCGGCAAAGTCGACGACGTGATGGCTAAGAAGATTGAGAACGACACGGCTGCCTTCATGCGCGCCTACGTGGCGAAGAGGGGCCGCAATGTCGAACTCGCTGAATCCGCCGTGCGCGAGTCGAAGTCCTGGACCGACCAGGAGGCTCTAAAAGAGCGCCTGATCGATGTTGTCGCCTCCAGCCATGAGGACTTGTTCCGCCAACTGCAGGGACGGACGGTTACCCGGTTTCAGGGCGAAAAGGTCACGCTGAATCTCGTCGGCAAAGCCGAGCAGCCATTCGAGATGACGGTGAAGCAGCGAATCCTCGGGTACTTGATGAACCCGAACGTTGCTTTCATCCTGTTTGCCATTGGCATGTTGGCGCTTTATGCCGAGTTCAACAATCCAGGTGCCGTTATCCCGGGTGTCGTAGGCCTTATATTCATTCTCCTCACCATTTTCGCCTTCAACTTGTTGCCGATCCGCTACGCAGGCGTGGTGATGATTCTCGCGGCCTTTGCTTTATTCGTGCTCGACGCCAAATTCGGAACGCATGGGATTTTGACTGTCGGCGGAATCGCTCTGATGACGATTGGTGCACTGTTGCTCGTAGACTCGCCTGTTCCCGAAATGCGCGTGGGGTTGGTGACGGCGTTAACCGTCAGCGTGCCGATCGGACTTATAACAGCCTTCCTCGTCGGCATCGCCTTACGCGCGCGAAGGAACAAAATTCAGACCGGCGTGCAGGGCTTGATCGGCGAAACCGGGATCGCGCGCACGCCACTCGTACCCGAAGGCAGGATCGTTGTCCACGGCGAGCTCTGGAACGCAGTATCCTCGGCCGATGTACAAGAGGGAGAGCCTGTTGTTATTCGAGCGGTCGATGGCCTGAAGCTTCGCGTGGAACCGGCTCACGGTGCTGCAGGAAGCGCACGAGAACTCAGCGCCAGGCCCTGATCCGAAAGCCAGAGCAGAGAGGCCTTTTTCCTGCTACAATCCGCCGCAGCTAATCAAGCGGTCAATACGGAGGCACCATGGGCGGTCTCGCCACAATCGTTCCAATCGTAATCGTCGTCCTCTATCTGATCAGTTCGGTGAAGATCCTGCGGGAATACGAACGCGGCGTGATCTTCCGCCTCGGCCGCGTACTGCCACAATCCAAGGGGCCTGGAATCATCCTCGTGTTCGCGCCGATCGACACGATCGTGCGCATCTCGCTTCGTCAAGAAGCGCTCGAAGTGCCGCCGCAAGACATCATCACCCGCGACAACGTCACTTTGAAGGTAAATGCCGTCATCTTCTTGCGCGTGGTCGATCCCAAGCGCGCCGTGATTGAGGTGTCGAACTATCTGTACCAGACATCGCAATTCGCGCAGACGACCCTTCGCTCCGTACTCGGCGAGGTGGAACTCGACGAACTGCTCGCTCACCGAGAAAAGATCAACCTGCGCCTACAAGCCATTCTCGACCAGCACACCGATCCTTGGGGCGTGAAGGTGACCAACGTTGAAGTCAAGCAGGTAGATATGCCTGAGTCCATGCTCCGCGCTATGGCCAAGCAGGCCGAGGCCGAACGCGAAAAGCGATCCAAGATCATCCACGCGGAAGGCGAATTCTCGGCTGCCCAGCGCCTCGTCGACGCCGCCCGCCTGCTCGCGACCGAGCCGGTCACCATACAGCTTCGCTATCTGCAAACCTTGACCGAGATCGGCGTGGAGAAGAACACGACCATCGTATTCCCGCTGCCGGTCGACATCATCACTGGCCTGCAGAGCGTCATGAAGGCAATGAACAAAGAAGCCGTGGCGCCCACGGACGGTCAATCGCGCGACGCTGTGAAGTAAAACAGATCATCGGGGCCGAACTCAGTTCGGCCTCTTTTCTACTCTGAACACAAACTCGTTTATGGCTGAACAGGATACCGAGATAACGTTGGGCGCGGGGAAAATTCTCGTGCTGTTTTTTGGCCTTGTGATCGTCTGCGCCATCTTTTTCGGCGCTGGATATACGCTCGGCAAGAACTCCGCTTCTGCTCAGCCTTTTTCCCTGTACGGTGCTGGGGCGGGCACGACGGCAGCTACCGGTCAGGACAAGCCTGCAGCCTCACCAATTGGCGTGCAGCCGGTCAAACAGCAGGATTGCTCTGCCCCCGGGAGCTGTGGTCAACCCGCGTCGGAAGAACTGACGTTCTACAAAGCCGTCGAGCAAAAAGATCCGAACGCCCAGCTCACCACTCCCGCGCCCGAAACTCCGTCATTGCCACAACAGGCTTCAGCTCCTGAGCTTACGAAACAGAACGCGGGAACCCTTCCGCCCCTCAGCGGCTACATCGTACAAGTCGCTGCCGTCTCCAAACAGCAGGATGCTGACGCGCTCGTCTCCGCTCTTCGGCGCAAACAGTACGCGGTCACTGTGGTAACGGTCCCAAGCGACAAGCTTTACCACGTTCAGGCCGGCCCCTTCGCCGATCACAAAGAGGCGGAAGCCCTGCGCACACGCCTCATCAACGACGGCTACAACCCCATTCTCAAGCGCTAGCATGCCGCGCCTTCGCTTACAGAAAAAAGCCACCTGCGACTCAGGCGGCTTTTTTATTTGTTCTCTTAATTGTTACTGATTACTCGCCACTCTTCTGACCTCTACTCTTCCACGCTGATGCTCATCATCGTTCTGCCGCCCCGCGACGTTACTGTCTGCGTGTGCCCGACTGGTACCTTTAACCATGCCCCGGCAAGGGCTACCTCAGCCGCCACCTTCACCTCGGGATCGGACACTTCCTTCAGCAGTGTCATTGCCCAAGCCGGCGAGATCTGTCCTGCCGCTCGCAGAGCATTCTTGTAAGCATTCGTTGAAGGCCAGTACGCCTTCAGTGCCTTATTCGGATCGTCGGCGTTCGTGTCCGCCTTATACATCTTCTCTGCGGCTGCAAGGTGCTTCTCAACAGCCTTCTTGGCCTCGTCTGTATCCCCCATCTCGATGTAAGATCGGTCGCGGTGGAAAACACCACGCCCTGCTGTTCCGGCTCGATCTCCGAAGCGAGATCCTTCGCCTTACGCAGCGCAGACCTCGCCGTACCCGGGTTCTGCTTCCACTTCCACGAGGATCGTGCGATGGTGATTAGGGCACTGGCGCGCATGCCTTTGTCAATGATGGAACCCAGATCGCTGATGGCCTGCTCCGGGTTCTTTTCCGCATCAGCCATGATCTTCTGCATCCGCTGGAACTCCTGCATTCGCGCACCGGCATCTGCGGCGCCCGGTCCCGAGCCCACCATCATCATCGAACCACCACCCATGCCGCCTCCGCTGCCGCCACCCGCCCCTCGTCGGCCTGCTCCCACGTCGGGCAGTCGCTGGAGTTGCGTTGGCGCCAGCGACTGCAATTCATCTGGATACTGATTCAGCAACGTCTGAAGTTCCTGGTTCTTCTTCAACAATCGTTCGGCTTCGTCTTCATCGATCGCCCGCAGGATTGGTAACAGATCGAACAAGCGGTACTGGTACGGCGAGGAAAAGCTGACGGATCCTTTCTCTGACGAAAACGCGACCGGAGTCGCCCCTCTTCCGCCATCCCCCTGCCCAGCGGCCTCCGCCTGCTTTAGCATATCGAAAATGGCCGCCTTCACCTGGTCTCGCGGCAACTGTTTCCAGAACGACCGTACAAAGAACGCGAGATCGCCCCGGGGCATTCCACCGTGGGGCGGATGATCTCGAAAACTCGCCAAGGCCATGTTGAACAACTGTGGCAACTGCGCCGAGCGTTCCTCGTCAGGCAAGGCCCCCAGCACCCGGACAGCCGCCGTGTACGGGAATTCACCTTCCCCGGCGATCCGGTAGATCACCTCAACTGCCCGGTCCAACTGCTTGTTTTTCTCATAGGACGTCAGCACCGATTCCAGCACCGCCGCCCTTCTCCCCACATCGATCTGCGTCAGCAGCTCATCAGCGCGCTCCGGCGCCAACGGCACCATCTCTTTCAGGATGTCCTCCTGCAGACTCGCGCGTGTCTGCAACCGGCCGTCATCATCCATCTCGCGCGTCGCCGTGAACGCCCCCTCCAGCAGTTCCAATGCCTTCGCCTTGTCCGTCCGCGCGTAGGCCCGCGCAATCTGCATCAGCGCATAAGCCCTCATTCCGCCCTGTAGACCGCCGGCATCCGCTTCGGCTACGCTGAGCATCTGCATGCCTCGCTTTTGCTGTTCGGGCGTCGGCTTATCGGGAGTGTGGCGTGCCTGCCGCGCCCCGACTTGCACGTCTCGTCTTTCCTGCTGGACCTGCTGTGCAACCGACGGGCTCACAACCAAGAACGCCACAACGCTCACCAGCATTCTTCTGAACACGGACTCCTCCAGTTTGCGAACGGAAGTATACAGGCACACCGGTGCTGGGAGTTAGACGGAACTACTCAGGAAAGTAAGACGCCAGCGGAAGGAAACGAGCTGAGAAAACCCTGAACGGGTTCAAGTGGAGTTCAAAAAAGATCGAACTCCGGGGTCTCGAACGCACGACCGATTCGCAGAGAAAGGAAAACGGATGATCCGATTTCAGATCATCCGCTCATTCGTTCATCCGTTCTATCTCGAAACTGCCGCGAACAAATCCGTGCTCAGCAGTGACTGGAACTTCTTGTCGTCGCTCTTGAAGTGTAGCTGCAGACGGTCGCTGTCCGAATTGACACTGACACCCTCGAGCGCACTCTTTTCCACAGAACTCGCCGTCATACGCTTGTACATCATTCCAGCCTTCACGAGCGACGATAAGGTCGCGGCGGTGATCGTGTCCGAAGTCGAAACGTTGAGGTCGAAGTTAACGCCGTTTTCGAAACTCATCGTATAGCTTGATCCAAGCAAGCGCTTCTTCACGACGTCGTAATCACCCAATCGCGCAGCATCGCCCAACGCTGAGCGCATCATGTTCTGCGTGCCTGGCTGGTCCAGCACGCTCCATACCGGTCCGCTCTCAACCCCGCCAATCAGGTCAGCGATCTGCTGGTTGTAGGCCAGGCTCTGTGTTTCTCCATCCCGTGCATCGAGTGCGAACTTCACGGCGCTCAACTCCCCGAATAGCAACGTGTAGCTGTCCAGGAAGCTCATTTGCATCCCGCCCGCCATGGGCCAAATTACTGACGTACGATACTTCGATCCCTTGATCTTCTTCAGCGCCATTTTTTTTAAGAACGCCTTGGCGGGGAACGTTCCCTGCGCGATGCCCACAACGCGGAGTTGCTTCTGCGGCGTGCGGAAAGATGCGAACGTCAACTGCTCGATGTCCTTATCCGGGTTCACCCCAAACGAACGCAGGGCGTTCTCGAACTGCTTCAGGTTCTCGGGCAGCACGCGCTCTTTCAGCGCGATGGCCGTAGGTGACGCCTTCAGCGCGCGGTAATCCACCGATATGATCTGCTGCACTTCCGAGGGGATAACCGTGCGCGCCGATGTGCCTAGAGGTTGCGCAACAAGAGAGGTGCTGGTCGCCAACAGCAGTGCTACTAGTACGAAACGTTTCATGAAGCCTCTATATGGGTTCTCTCTGTCAAGATGCCGGTATTCCGGATCCGGTTGGCAGTGGCTACTCCATTCTAGAACGAAAGAACCTGGATAGGGCTGAAAATACTCGCAGTTCCCAGCGCCGTCGCGCGCGCTGAGCCATCTCCGGCTAGACATTCGCCGGCGGAGTTGAGTTCAAGTCCGCCGGCGCTTCAACGACCTAAACAGTCTCTACTGGGTGCTTGAACGCTTCCTTGTTGACGACATACGGCATCTTGGTCAGATCGCCGCCGTAGTTCTTCTCCAGCACGTCGATCAACCCCTGTACTGTCCTTCCCGCCATACCCTTGTCCGGGTCGGTCGAGAGTCGCGTAATCCGGGCGCCACTCGCGAAGTGGTGATACAGGCGCGCGCGATCCTCGATTTCGTGTGCTCGCAATGAAGAGTCTGGCGGCAGCGGTTCCTTCTCGAATACGTCCAAGGCTGCGCCTGCAATCCAACTCTCCCGAAGAGCTCTTGCGACCGCCACTTCGTCCAGCACCGGACCGCGAGACGTGTTCACTAAGTAGGCCGACGGCTTCATCATGCGCAGCGTCTCCTCGTTGAAGAGGTGGTACGTCGGCATCACTGCCTCGCCGTTCCGTAACAGCGGCACATGGACGCTCACGAAATCTGCATTTCTGATGGCTTCTTCGAAGCCCACGTACTTGATCCAGCAATGCTCCCGCGACATACCGTGCTCGTGCCGCAGATCCATGATCTTTTGGCAGGTCGCGATGTATTCGTGGTTCTGGTACGCCGGATCGAAGCAGAGAATGTTCATGTCGAACCCGATGCACTTTTTAATCATCGCCAGGCCGATTCGGCCGGTGCCGATGACTGCGATTGTCTTTCCAGTAACCTCGTCACCGAGGAATGGCAGGTATGGATGCCAGGCACCCCACTTGTTTTCCCGGACGAGTTTTTCGCTTTGCCACAGTTTTCGAGCCAACGCCCCCATGATGAAGAACGCGAACTCCGCCGTGGCTTCGGTCAGTACATCGGCAGTGTTAGTGAACGGAATACCGTATTTGTTAGCAGCCGCTCGGTCGATGTTGTCGAACCCAACCGCGTCCTGCGCAACCACCTTAAGGCGCGGCTTCCCAGCCTCGAACACTTCGGCGTCGATCTTGTCACGAAGCGTCGTTATCAGACCGTCCACACCTTCGCGGACCTTCTGGATGATAAGTTCTTTCGGCGGCGCTTCCGGTTCGGGATACACCTCGACTTCATACCCGCGCTTGCGCAACAACTCAAGCGCATCAGGTCCTATGTCGCACGTCGCAAATACTCGAAATGAATTCTTCGTGGCCATTTTGCTCTCAATCAGGACGTAGGAAATGAACTGCTCTTAACCAACAAAAAAACGAATCTCGACTCCAGATCCCGCCGGCGACATTCGTTCGCGGACGGGGGTCATGCACCTCACGCGAGGACGACCTCAGCCCGCAGGGCGGCACAGCACGCACCCATATGGCGCACCCGCAGCCCGGCAGCGTCACCGATACAAATTTGATTCTGATATCGGCAGCAGAGTGAACCAGATCTGAGCTCCGCACAGCGCACGTGCGCTCCGGGACGGCGGATAATCTGGCCCAAATGCCGTCTGGTTTTGGCTATCTCGTAACAGACGGCCATTGGAACATCCATCATCGAAGCCGCAGCCCCGATGCCGATGACCCAATGGCCCGATCACCCGATTTCTACAGGTTCTTCTTCGTCCACTCGTCCACGCGATCAAGTGCCTTGTTTATGTTCTCGATGGAGTTCGCGACGCTGAACCTCAAGTAACCCTCACCGAATGCGCCGAAAGCGGTTCCGCTCAGGGCGGCAACACCGGCTTCTTCCAGTAGCGTGTCAGCCAGCTTCTTCGACTGCCAGCCCGTGCCCTTGATGTTCGGGAACATGTAGAACGCGCCCTTGGGCTTCTTGCACGAAAATCCCTTAACCTGGTTCACGCGCTCAAAGAACAGATCCCGGCGCTGCATGAAAGCCTCGTTCATCTTGGTCACAGACGTCTGGTCGCCCTTGACAGCCTCGATGCCAGCCACCTGCGTAAAGCTTGCCGTGCACGAGTTCGAGTTCGTCATCAGGCGGGAAACATGCGTCGCCAGGTCAGGACGCATCACGCCGTAGCCCATGCGCCACCCGGTCATCGCGTACGTCTTCGAGAAGCCATCCAGGATGATCGTCCGCTCCTTAAATCCCGGGATTGCCGAAATGGACTGATGCGAGCCTTCGAAGATCAGGCGGCTGTAAATCTCGTCACTCAGGACCATGATGTCGCGGTCGCCGATTGCGGTCGCGATGTCCTTGATGTCCTGCTCGGTCAGCACCCCGCCCGTGGGATTTTGCGGCGAATTGATGATGATCAGCTTCGTCCGGTCGGTGATCTTGTCCGCCAGTTCGTTCACGTCAAAGCGGAAATCCATCTCTTCGCGCAGCGCGATCGGAACGGCCTTCGCACCCATGAAGTTGATCATCGACTCGTAGATTGGGAAGCCCGGGTTCGGATAGATTACCTCGTCGCCCTCATCGGCCAGCGCCATGATCGAGTAGAAGATGATTGGTTTGCCGCCCGGCACCACGACTACTTCCTCGGGCTTCACCGGGATGCCGCGCGACTGCGCGACGTCATCGGCGATAGCCTGCCGCAGGTCCGGCAATCCGGCGGACGGGCCGTAGTGTGTCCAACCCTTGTGCAGAGCGTCCACTGCGGCTTCCACGATGTTCTCCGGCGTATCAAAATCGGGTTCGCCGATTTCTAGATGGACGATGTCGCGTCCCTTGGCTTCCAGCGCGCGCGCTTTCACCAGGACCTCGAACGCCGTCTCCGTGCCCAGCCGAGACATTCGCTTAGCCAGGCGCAGTTCGCTTTGTTCTTTAACAGGGGCCATACTTGTTTGTGAACCGGGCATTATACCGCCCTCCGAAGATTTCAGTTCTGGGTGAGGTAAACCGCATAGTTTCTGATTTTCGCCCGGTCTTCGCTGTGATGCAGGTCACGCCTCACTGGACGTCTGGACCGCCCGATCACCCGATCTGGGGATCGCACGCTTGGCCCGGTCGATCAAATGAAGGAATCACCCAATTACCAGACTTTACAGACGTTCTCCCTCATCATCGGTTGTCCGGCCTTGCAGCTAAATGCCTTGTGGAACTCCGGCATGTTGGACACCACGCCATTGACACGATACTTTCCGGGAGAGTGCGGATCCGTCATCGCTCGCACTCGCATGTTTTCCGGACGCTCGTTGCTGCATGCCCACTGCGCCATGCCAACAAAGAAGCGCTGGTCAGGCGTGAACCCTTCTACAGCTGTCAGTTCCTGGCCTTTTGTCGCTTCCTTCCATGCGATGTAAGCCAGCAACGTGCCACCGAGATCCGCCACATCTTCGCCAGCAGTAAGATCGCTGTTAATGCGGATGTCGTCTACGACAACGTAGTGCTTGTACTGGTCCTTGATGCACTGAACCCGATTGTTGAACTCCGTTGCATCCTGCTTCGTCCACCAGTCCTTCAGGTTGCCCTGTGCGTCAAACTGGCGTCCTTCATCATCGAATCCGTGCGTCAACTCATGCCCAATCGTGGAACCTGTGTTGCCGTAGTTCGGCGCTTCGTCCAACTTCGGGTCATACAGCGGAGGCTGCAACACACCGGCAGGAAAATTGATGTCATTCATCTGGGGGTTGTAATAGGCGTTCACCGTCGGCGGCGTCATGCCCCACTCGCCTCGATCCAGCGGCTTGCCGATTTTGTTCAGTTGCCGCCTGCTCTCGAACAGTGCAGCGCGCTCCACGTTCCCGAAGAAATCCCCAGGCTTCACGTCTAGTGTCGAGTAGTCACGCCACTTTTCGGGATACCCAATCTTGTTACGAATCGAATGCAGCTTTTCAAGTGCCTGCTTCTTCGTTTCTGGTCCCATCCATGGCAAAGCGTTGATCTCCTGCTCCATGGCCTTCTCGATCAACTCGGTCATCTTCAGCGCGCGCTGCTTTGTTTCGGGGGTAAACGTCCGACGCACGAACTCCTGCCCGAGCGCTTCGCCGAGATCGCGATCCACCCACTGCACGCACTTCTTCCAGCGCGGCTGCTGCTCCGCAACGCCCCGCAGCGTCTTCTGATAAAACGCGAAATTCTCATCCACGAACTTCTGCGACATGTACGGCGCCTTGGCTGCAATCACATGCCAGCGCAAGTATGCCTTCCAATCCTCCAGCGAGCGCGACTTGAGCAGTTGGTTGATCGCCTTGAAAAACTCTGGCTCGGTTACGTTCATCTGCTGAACATCAGCCGTTCCAGCCGCGTTGAAATACGTGGTCCAGTTGAAATCCGGCGTGATCGCCTGCAAGTCGGCGCGCGTCATGCGATGGTTCAGCTTGTGAGGATCGCGCATTTCGACCCGCGTCAACTTGGCCTTCGCCATCGCGGTTTCAATGTCCATCACCGTTTTTGCCTGTTTCGCCGCCACCTGCGGCGAATCGCCCATCAGTTCGAACATGCGCTGCATGTGCGCAACGTACTTTTGCCGGATCTCCTGCGATTTCGCATCCGTCTTGAAGTAGTAATCACGATCCGGCAGCCCCAGTCCGCCCGCATATGCAAACGCAATCACACTTTGCGAATCGTTGAAATCCTGATCCGACGTGAAATAGAAAAGCGTGCTGCCGCCGCCGTAAAAGGAACGCGACCGCAGATGTTCCTGTGCCACGAACGCGGGGATCTCTTTGGCCGACTTGAGTGCAGCGATCTGCTTCAGAACGGGCTGCACCGGAGCCATGCCGGCCTGCTCGACAGCCTTGGTACTCATACACGCAGCGAAGTAATCCCCGATCTTCTGCTGCACGGGCGTGCGTGATGCGGACGGCTTGGCAGCATCCTCGAGGATGCCCCACAGGAACTGCCGGTTCTCATTCGCCAGCTTCGAATAGACATCCCAGCCATCCTCGTCCGCCGGGATAGGGTTCGCTTTCATCCACCCGCCACACGAATACTGGTAAAAGTCGGTGCAGGGATCGGCACTCTTGTCCATCGCGTTCACGTCGAGACTCGGCGTGTACGGCAGTGCTTCCAGCGGTTGCTCAGTCTTTTGCGTTACCGGGGCTGCAGGAGTTTTCGGAGGAGGCGTTGTCTGCGGCATCTGCGCCGGAGGCCCACCCGCCTGCGCACCCGCTTGTCCACTCGCCTGCCCCGCAGACGACGGCGCTTGTGCCGCGTTCAAAGAGAGGACTGCGAACAGCATCACAACCGCAAGACAAACAATCACCTTTCGAACCATCGTTTCCCGCTCCCTCCAGTAATGACGGCTCAGTTTACATGAGCAGCGCAACCGATGGACAACCCCAACTCTTCCGCTCCTCTCAGACCAACGAATACCCGTTCCGATTCTCGACAGGTGTTCGGCAATAGAGAGCGACAAACAGCCCACCCGGGATGGCTGAGTTCGTGACTCAAACAACCTAGCCCTAGGGGCGACACACTCCTTTGAGGAGCTAACATGTGCAGCTTCGATGACCACAACTCTCCCGTTCCCCCTCACAACACCGACGGATCGGGAATCACGCGACGCCGGTTCCTGGCCACGACCGCAATCGCGGCGGCAATACTGCCTCTGGAATCGACGCTGGCCCTTGCCGAATCTGACCAGAGCACGAAGGCGGGCGACATGCAATTCCGCACGCTCGGCCGCACGGGAGAGAAGGTCTCCGTAATCGGAGTAGGTGGGGCCCACATCGGCGGAGAAAAGGTCTCCGACGCCGAAGCCATTCGCATCATGCGCACCGCCATAGACAGCGGCGTTAACTTCATGGACAACTGCTGGGACTACCACGACGGCAGAAGCGAAATGCTAATGGGCCGTGCATTGCAGGGCGGCTACCGTCAAAAGGTCTTCCTGATGACGAAGATCGACGGCCGTGACGCCAAAACCGCAGCCAAACAGATCAACGAATCACTCCAACGACTCAAGACCGATCATATCGACCTCATGCAGATCCACGAGGTGATTCGCTCAAATGACCCGCAGCGCTGCTTCGAACCGGGCGGGGCCATGGAAGCCATAATCGCCGCCAAGAAGGCCGGCAAGATTCGCTACGTCGGCTTTACCGGACACAAGTCGCCCGATCTGCATCTTCGCATGATCGATGTCGCTCGCAAGAACAAGTTTCATTTCGACACAATGCAGATGCCGATCAACATCTTTGACGCGCATTACGACAGCTTTGAAAAACGCGTTCTTCCTGTCGCAGAAAAAGAAGGCATTGCCGTTCTCGGGATGAAGCCTATGGGTGGAAAGTTCCTGCTCGAGACAAAAACAGTGACACCGGTCGAGTGCTTGCAATACGCGCTCAGCCAGACTGTCAGCGTCGTCATCACAGGCATCGATTCGATGAATATTCTCAAGCAGGACTTGCGGGTCGCACGTGAGTTCCAGCCCATGGGCAAGGACGCCATCTCCGCTCTATTGCAGAAAACAGCGAAAGTCGCCAGCACCGGGAAACACGAAAAATACAAGACCAGCACCCATTTTGATGGCACACACAGGCATCCCGAATGGCTTGGCCCAGGTGGCGAAAAAGGTGTCTCGCCAGCAGCGTAACGGCTTTTTGTCTAGAGATCTCTCGCGAATGCGATGCCGCTTAAGCGTGCTGCTTTATCCTTAGGCACGCCCTTCCTCATGACGAGCACCTGAAACGCCTCGCCCATCTCGCCAGGCATGATAAGGTGCTTCAGTTGCATGGCAACTTTGGTACGCTCCTGAGCGATTCCAGCCTCCTCGAAAGCGTCGGCGAATTGGTTTGGCTCCCCGATGCCCATCAAGAACTGCGCTTGGCTAAGCAGAGCCAGATGATCCAAGCCAGCGGTCTGACCGATTTCGCGCAGTGCGGTGAAGTTCACGTGTGCGGTAATGTCCTGTTCGCCGGGAGCTTCATAAGGATTTCCGCTCACCGCGTGTTGCCGAAAGGCCCGGAGCGTGTCCGTGCTGCGACCAGCCAGCAGTTCCTCACGCGTGTAACCGTAGTCGATCAGGACAACGAACCCCGCATGCAGTCGGGAACCGATTTGGACCATGTAATGTTGATCCAGCAGACGAGCTTCAATGCGTTCGCCTTCGCCCGGATGTACGCCGTAGCGGTCAAGGTACTCAAGAGCTTCGAGTGATGGTGGAACGAACGTCTCCACGAATCTTCCATCGTCGTACCCGACCCGCATTTCACCGCATGCGGCAAGCACCTCCAAAGGCAAAGCGTCGAAGAACTCGTTAGCGAAAATAATGCTGTGCTCGGGCGCAGGAGGCAGTTCATCCATTGTCGCGTATATTGCAACCTGACCTTTGGCAATTCTTTCGGCGAAGCGCTGCCGAAGCCTGTCGCACAGTCCTGCAGAGCTTTCCACCATGCGATACGTCAAGGCGTCGTGGAAATCCCAAAACTTCTTGCTTGTCCAGTCCAATACGTCCTGAGCAAACAATCCTCGGCCTGGACCAAGCTCAACGATCTCAATGGATGGCGGAGCTCCCATTGCGCGCCACATTTCGTCGAACTGCCGCGCTAGCAATCTTCCGAAGACGGCATGCACGTCGCTTGACGTGTAGAAGTCGCCCGCCTTTCCGAACTGTTCTCTCTTTCGTGAGTAGTACCCCAGATCCGGTGCATAGAGGCACAGTTCCATATATCGAGCAAAGGGGATGGGGCCAAGTCGCTGGATCTCTTCAGCAATTTGCTCTTTCAGCGTCATTTCTGGCCAATTTTGATGCGTTCTTTGTGGTCCTGTGGGGTTCGCGTGAACATCTCGATGAAGTAGTCGTGCAGGCAATCGTAAAGTTGACGCTGAAACTGCCACTCAAATTGTGGGCTTTCCAGGTCGCGGGGGTGAAGTTCGAAGCTGTACGTGTGAACGGGGATGCTGGCATCCCTGAACCGAATTTCGATCTCAACGGCCTCCCGCTTGATTTGCGCGTCAAAGCTCAGCACTGGATGCTCGTAGAGCCGCAGTTGCTCGCGAACGCGTTCGAGTCTCTGCTCAGGCGTTAGGTCAGGCACAGCACGATTGTACGGTAAATGCGAAAACTTATCCGGAACGGCCATCCGCTAGACGGACTGAGCCGCGCACGTGGAAGATGGCGGGCCACTACTCGTATCTCAACGCCTCAATTGGATCCAACCGCGCTGCCTTAATGGCCGGAAGCATTCCGCTGATCACTCCGACGGTCATTAGAATTACGGTCGATACTGCAAGTGTCGTAGGATCGATACTCAGATGAATGTCGCCCTCTGTAGCATTCTCATAGAATGCGCTCCACAACGTGAGCGACCCAACTGACCACGAGACGATGTAGGCGAGCGCGATTCCTGCGACCCCACCTGCGAACGTGATCGCCAGCGCTTCTGACAGGAACTGCAGGAGAACATGGCGTCTCTTTGCCCCAAGTGCCTTCTCTACTCCAATTTCCCGGGTGCGCTGCGTTACTGAGACCAGCATGATGTTCATCAGTCCGATGCCGCCAATGCCAAGCGTAAGTGTGCCAATGAAGGCGAGCAGGACCTTGATGCCGACCGTGAGGATTTGTATCTCGTTGAACTGCTCCTTCATGTCGAAAACAAACACAGCACGCCTGTCGTCCGGTTTGAAGTTATGGCGCGTAGCGAGCACATTCCGGATACTCGAAGCGACCTTGATGTGTTCCGGCCCTTCGTAAGTAAGCATCATGCCGCTCAGGTACCGGATGTCTTTCAGGTCACCCATGACGCTGAAAGGGATCAGAATCTGGGCGTTCTGATTATCGTCGCCGTCCTGAATCATGTGCTTTAGTACGCCCACAACCTCGAACGAGAGACCATCGATGCGGATACTCTCACCAAGTGCATTTTGTCCCGAGAATAGCTTCTTTCTAACATCAGCACCAATCACTGCCACGCGTCGCCGCGCCACTTCGTCATCAGCCGTGAAAGCTGTGCCGTCGGAGAGGTTAAGCCGTCGAATGCTGAAATAGTAGGAATTCACGCCGAGGGTGGAAAAAGAAGCGCCACGGCTGCCATAGGCCGCGTTGCACTGTTTATCTGTCATCGGCGATATGCGTTTGACGAATGGAACATCGGCAGCGATGGCTTCGACGTCCTCCATTTCCAAACGAATCGGCGTGCCTGCCTTACTGCCACCGGCTTGCACCGAGGTGCGTCCCGGGAAAACCATGATCATATCCGTCCCGTAAGTAGAGAACGCAACCATCAAGCCCCGCTCGAAACCTGCTCCATAAGCGAGCAACAAAACGACCGTGGCGATTCCCCAAGCCATACCGAGCATGGTGAGAAAACTGCGGCGTCGATTGTGCTTCAACGCCGAATATGCCTGCTGGAGAACGTCTCGGACCATGGCTATTCCTGTCGCAGCGCCTCGACGGGCGGAAGCATAGCGGCTTTACGTGCGGGGTAGAGTCCCGCGACCACGCCGGCAAGTGCCAGCGATCCAATGGCGACCGCGGCAGAAATGGGGACGATGCGTGGGGTATCGAATCCCCGCGGGGTGGGAGCGAGAGACAGCAGCGCAACAAAGCCAATCGTGATCGCCAGCCCAACACATCCGCTGAACGCAGTGAGAAACACTCCTTCGAGAAAAAACTGGGTGAGAATATTGCGATTCGTAGCGCCTAGCGCCTTCCGAAGGCCTATTTCCTTCACGCGTTCCGTGACCGAGACCAGCATGATGTTGATAATGCCTATCGCGCCCAAGGCGAGCGTCACCAGTCCTACCGCACCAAGAAACCAGTCCATCGCGTCAAAGATCTTGTCCACACGCTTGGCGCTTTCTATCGTGTCCCAGTCGTCGAATGCTTCTGCCAAGCTGGCATCAAACTGATGCCGCCGCGCGATGATCCGGTGAACTTCTAGTTTGGCGATCTCGTGCTCTTGACGCGTACTTGGCTGGTAGTTAATGAACGAGATCGCATCTTCGGCATTGTCTCCCTTCATCGGAAACATCGCTCGCATGGTATTGATGGGTACGAAGATGCGAAGGTCTGGTCCTCCCTGACCACCTTTCCGGGTCTGGTCCATAGCGCCGATCACATCGAAGCGGGTGCCGTTGAGCAGAATGGTGTTGCCGACCGCCGGTCTGCCAGGAAAGAGCGTTCGCTGCATGTCGTACGACAGGACGGCAACGCGCCGGTTCTCGTTGTTGTCTTGCTCGGAGAGCCAACGTCCGGTTGCAATTGGGGTGAACCGGATCGTGTTGAAAACAGGCGCGACGCCAGAAACTGCACCGCTGGCTGAGGTGTATTCGCTGACCGCGCGGATGTCTCCACGATTCAGGTTGGGCGTGACCGCCCGGACATGCTTGGCTTCCTTGCGGATGGCCTCGTAATCGGCATACCTGAGGCGGTAGTAACGTCCCGAATTCAAGCTGCCTTCAACAGCCGGGACTCGCCCCGGGAACAGGAACATGATGTCCGTTCCAAGCGTCGCCAGGTTCTTGCGTTGTCCCGAGCGAAATCCCTCACCCAGTCCCACTAGCAGCAGCAAAGAACCGACACCCCACGCAATCCCGAACATCGTGAGGAACGAGCGCAGCTTATGTGCCCACAGCGTACGCAATGTCTGTCCGACTATGTCGAAAAATATCTGCATGGCGCCACTACTTACCTATACGCCAGTGCGCAGACCAAAGTTCCCGGAATTTGTCACGAGTTAGTGAAGTCCTAGGCGGGGCGAACAACAAGAGAAGTTAGACCGGGGGCCTGCGTCCTGTCAGATCAGGCCCCCAAAATGTAGACAATGTTTAGCGGGAGTTTTCCTCGGAACCGGCCGAAGCGGCGGACTTTCCGGCCTGAGGATAGACGTAAACACCACGCCCCGCCTTGCGGCCAAGACGTCCAGCCTTGACGTACTGCACCAGTAGCGGCGAAGGACGATACTTTTCGCCCATGGTCTTGTGCAGATACTCGAGAACGTGTAAACGCGTATCCAGACCGACCAAGTCGACCATCTCGAACGGGCCCATTGGGTGGTTGAGGCCGAGTTTGATCGCCTTATCGATGTCCTCGGCAGAAGCGATGCCTTCCTGAAGCATATAGAACGCCTCGTTCCCGATCATGGCATTGATTCGGCTCGTAATGAACCCCGGGGATTCCCTGATGACGACAACTTCCTTCCCCATGCGCCTGCCGACTTCGGCTGCCGTGTCCACCACGTCGGGGTCGGTCTCGAGAGCACGAACGATCTCGAGCAGTTTCATCTTGGGCACGGGATTGAAGAAATGCATCCCCACGCAGCGTTGGGGACTGTATGTAACCGAAGCTATCTCGGTAACGCTCAGGGAAGACGTGTTGGACGCGAGAATGGTTTCTGGCCGGCAGACCTTGTCGAGGAGAGTGAAAATCTCGATTTTCGACTCCATCTCTTCAGGAACAGCCTCGATAACCAGATCGGCCGCTCGAGCCGCATCTTCCACGGAGCTACCGTATTCAATTCGACCTAATGCGTCCTCGGCTTGCTGGCGAGTCAACTTGCCGAGTTCAACGCCTTTATCAAGATTGCTGCGAATTTCAGCTTCCGCCTTTCGCAGCGCCGTTGGAAGAATGTCTTCCAGAATGGTGCGGTAACCGCCAATTGCGGCAGCATGGGCGATGCCTCGGCCCATGATTCCGGCCCCGATCACCGCTATGGTTTTCACGTCGCGTACCGGCATGCTTTATTTCCCGCCCTCGAGCCGCTGCATCACTAATAAGTAGTTCGGGTCTGACTTCTTCATGTACTCGGCCAGGCGTTTCCTTTCTTCTTCGTTCATCATTTCGGAAGTCGCTACAATGCGCCGCAGCGTTGCAGCAATGTCGTCAACATAGTTCATCGAGCGAATCAGTTCGCCGGTCGCCACCATGAAAGCTCCTCCAATAAACGTGCACCTTGATTGCGGCACACGCGAAAAACCATGTCTTGCTGGAAACTTGTCCAGCGGCAAGCGAGACTTCGTCGTACTGTGACCACAATCGCGGCGCACAGGATGCCTGTCAACTGAGGCGCAGCTGAAGCAACCATGTATTTTCGTCGCTCCCGAGATTTTAGTAAAGCCACGGTCAGAAGCACCAACGGAAGCATCATAGGGAACATGCTGCGAGACAAAAGCCTCGTCGTTTTATCTCATCAGCACCAGCACGCGCTTGCGCTGTGCGTCGAGATACAGCAGTCGACGATGGCCCCGGGCAGTTCGACAGGATCTTCGATTGCGTCCTGGCAGGACCGGATTCAGTACGCGTTTGAGAGTGAGATCGAGTTGCACTTCCAGGCAGAGGAACGGGTGTTGTTTCCCGCTGCCCACAAGCACGACCAGCTACGACTCTTGATCTCTGAACTCATCGCAGAACACACCATGCTTCGCTCCTATCGATATGCCGCTATGGCGTTCTCAATGACCAGTCGTGACATCCTGGAGTTTGCAGCGGCGCTTTCCCTTCACATCAGGAAAGAGGAGCAGCAGTTGTTCCAGGGTGTCCAGCGCGTGATGGATGCAGATGAACTCACAAGCCTGGGTGGTGCGTTGCATGAGTTCTTCGACCGACACGCAAGGCCGGAAATCGAGAAGAGCACCTCAATCGGCAATTGCAGTTGATCCGGTCAAGGCTGCAGCACATGGCGCATGCATCTAACATTGCCGAAATGAGCACCCGCAGTACCGCAGTCCTTTCGCCCGACACGACCGGAGTTTCCGAATGTCTCGAGCGGCTTACGGCCAACAAGCACTTGGGACGGCCTATCTCCACGTACCGGTTGCAGTTTCACTCCAAGTTTCGCTTCGAAGACGCCGCGAAAGTGGTGTCGTATTTACATGCGCTCGGGATTTCACACTGCTACGCCTCGCCGATCCTGAAAGCTCGTTCCGGCAGTCTGCACGGATACGACATCACAGACCACAATGCCATTAATCCGGAGATTGGCACTGAGCAACAACTTCGAAATCTCGTCGCGCAACTGAAATCCTGCCAAATGGGCCTGATCCTGGATACCGTTCCGAACCACATGGGCGTTGGTTACGGTGATAATCCTTGGTGGCAGGACGTGCTAGAAAGCGGGCGTGCTTCGCAGTATGCCGGATTCTTCGACATAGATTGGCAACCGGTTAAAGCCGAGTTGCACAACAAGGTCCTCATACCTGTCTTGGGAGACCAGTACGGTGCAGAGCTAGAGTCCGGGAATATACGGCTTAGCTATGAAGACGGCCGATTCCGTGTTCATTACTATCACAAGCCTCTGCCCATTGATCCGCAGACGGTCACGATGATCTTCGAACCGCTGGGTGACTTGAGGGAGCAGCAAGCTGCCGCCGACATCACCGACGAAGATCGAACTGAACTAGAAAACGTGCTCTGGGACATGCGGCAATTACCGACGCACACGACCGTCGCACCTGAGCTAGCATCCCTACGCAGGGCACAGATTCCGGACCTTCGCCGCAGGCTCAAGGAGATGGCTGACCGGTCTCCGGGAATTCGGAGGCTCATTGACATCGCCGTGCGCGCCTGCAATGGCGAGCCCGGGAAACCCCGCAGCTTCGATGCGCTCCACAGATTGCTCGAAGCACAGGCGTATCGCCTGGCTTACTGGCGCGTTTCAGCACAAGAGATCAATTATCGCCGGTTCTTCGATATCAACGATTTGGTCGGGTTACGAATGGAGAACCCACAGGTCTTCGCTGCAACGCACAGGTTGATTCGAAACATGCTTGCTGATGGGCTGGTCAGTGGGATCCGACTCGATCACCCAGACGGTCTTCTCAACCCGCTCCAGTACTTCACACGCATACAGATGCTCTATGTTGCAAGTCAATGCTGCGGTCCGGAACCAAACGGGCAGGTCGCCGAGAACGGAATAGAAAACGAGGTGCAGGATATGTTCGGACAGCATGAAAGTCTGAACAGCCCGGCTCCTCTGTACGTGCTTGTAGAGAAGATTCTGGAGCCCCGCGAAGAACTGCCGCGAAACTGGCCCGTCGATGGCACGGTTGGTTACGAGTTCACGAACCTGGTCAATGGGATTTTTATCGATAACCGCAACGAGAGATTCTTTACGAGTCTTTATCGACGCATTGTGGGCAACATGCCCGATGTAGACACGTTGGTGTACAACTCAAAGCGGCTGATCATGCGGACCGCGCTTTCCAGTGAAGTCACCGTGCTAAGCCATTTGCTGGAAGAAATCGCAAGCACAGATCGCCATGCTCGTGACTTCACCCGGCCGGCATTAACGGATTGCATACGTGAAGTGATTGCGTGTTTCCCCGTCTACCGGACGTATATTGACGAACGTGGTAACGTGAGCGATCGAGACCGTTCCTACGTGACCGAGGCGATCGCTCGTGCGAAGCGCCGGAATCCGGGGACCGCAGCTTCTCTGTTCCATTTTCTTCAAAACATTCTGCTGCTGAACACTCCCGAGAACTCCAACGTAGATGGCCATCGCCAGCGGCTTCATTTCACACTGAAATTCCAGCAATTGACCGGCCCGGTCATGGCGAAGGGCCTGGAAGACACAGTCTGCTATGTCTACAACCGATTTATTCCCTTGAACGAGGTCGGCGGTTCTCCAGCAATGTTCGGCGTGTCCGTTGACGAGTTCCACCGGGGCAACATCGAACGCGCAGAGTACTGGCCGAACTCTATGCTCACGACCTCGACCCACGACACTAAGCGCAGTGAAGACGTGCGGACTCGCCTGGATGTGTTGTCAGAGATGCCGCGCCCCTGGGCAGCACAGTCGATGCGATGGCGGCGAATCAATCGCGGCCGAAAACGTTCTCTGCCTGACGGTCGGCTTGTTCCCGATGCGAATGAGGAGTACTTGCTTTATCAGACGCTGGTTGGAGCATGGCCACTCGAAATCAGCAGCAAGGAGCAGCGAGAGGAGTTCACGGCGCGAATCAAGGCTTACATGACCAAAGCTGTGCACGAGGCGAAGGTCAATCTGAGCTGGGTAAATCAGGATCCCGAATACGTGCAAGCTCTGGAGCAATTCATCGAGCGCATCTTGCGCCCAGGAACCTCAACCCGTCCGAACCGCTTTCTTTCTCAAATCGAAAGTTTCGTACCGGTTGTGGCCTTCTTCGGCGCAATCAACTCGATTGCTCAGGCGCTTCTTAAGATCACCGTTCCTGGTGTTCCCGACATCTATCAGGGAACAGAGATGTGGGATCTAAGTCTTGTCGATCCGGACAACCGGCGCCCCGTGGACTTCGCTCACAGAGCGCGCACGCTCGAAGCACTAGATCGGCGTAGCGCGAACGATTCACTTCCCGCACTCTGCGAGGAGCTACTCTCACATTTTCACGACGGACGCTTGAAATTGTGGACGACCACGCGCGCACTGAAATTTCGGCAGGAGCGCGGGGCCTTGTTTCAGAATGGCAGGTACTTACCTCTTCAGGGAGCGCACGAAGCACAAAACCATGTCGTAGCATTCGCCCGGGAACACAATGGGGAGACCGCAATCATCGTGGTCCCTCGCCTTGCATACACGCTGATGAAGGGCCAGATCGGGGCGCCGCTCGGGGATGCCTGGGGCGACTCGGAGATCACCCTTACCCGCCCCGATGCTGAATTCTCAAACGTGTTCACGGGTCAGGTACTCCGGTCAACCGGCAGGCGCACGCTGCTATGCCGCGAACTCTTCGCTCACTTCCCCCTGGCGCTGCTCGCTTCTCGTTGACGTGTCACGATCAGCGACTTCAGCGATCAAAGCCAGCTTTTGTGCAAGCTCTTTTGTCAGCATCTCGGGAGAAAAACGCCATCCCCAATTCCCATCGCTTTGGCTCGGCACATTCATGCGAGCTTCGCTCCCAAGTCCAAGCATGTCCTGAAGGGGAATAACGCAAAGCTTAGCTACCGAAGCCTCGGCCGCACGGATCAACGCCCACTGGACTCCATCCTCTGGCACACCGAGGTATGCAAGGGCGTGGCGCTTCTCCTCCGCACTCGCGACGTTCTGCCACCAACCCACGGTGGTGTCGTTATCGTGGGTTCCTGTGTAAACAACGGTGTTGGGAGTGAACTTGTGCGGCAGGTAGATATGCGCACCGGGGTCGCCGAATCCAAACTGCATGACAGCCATGCCGGGGATCTGCAATCGTTGTCGCAAAGCGTGGACTTCGGGTGTGATCATGCCGAGATCCTCGGCGATGAATGGAAGGTCCCCAAGGGCCCTTCGAAGGGCTTCAAACAATGCGTCTTCAGGACCTTTCATCCATCGACCGTTAACGGCGGTTCTCTCTTTTGCTGGGATTTCCCAATAAGCCTCGAAGCCGCGGAAATGATCGAGCCTCACGACGTCGCACGTTGTTGTGGCCCAGCGCATCCGCTGAATCCACCAGTCGTAGCCGCGCTGGTGAAGTACATCCCAACGGTACAGGGGATTTCCCCAGCGCTGTCCTGTCGCGCTAAAGGCGTCGGGTGGAACACCGGCCACAACTTCTGGTTCTAGATCAGCGTTCAACCGAAAGATGTCAGGGTGGGTCCAGACGTCGGCGCTGTCGTAATTTACGAATATGGCAACGTCGCCGATGATCTTGATGCCGTACCTCGCGCAGTGCGCACGCAATGCGCTCCATTGCTCATAGAAGAAGAACTGAACCACCCGTGCGATGTCGATCGTGGATGAGAGTTCCCGGCGTTCCCGGTCCAATGCGGCGGGTTCGCGCCGCGCCACGTCGCGCGACCACTGGTTCCAACTCTTTCCCGCAAACTTCTGACGCAGCGCCTCGAACAGAACGAAGTCTTCAAGCCACCAGCCGTTCTCCCATTTGAAACGGTCATACCGGGCTCGTTCTTGCCCGGTGGCGCTGCTTAGGAACTTTTGCGCAGCGACTTGAATCAGTGGGATCTTGGCTTCCTTCACGCTCTCGAAATCTACCCGACCGCGCCCGTCTGGGACGTCGTTCAACTGCTCTTTCGGCAACCATCCCTTGCCAACAAGGCGCTCCAGACTGATAAGGAGCGGGTTCCCGGCAAAGGCAGAGATCGAAGCATAAGGTGAGTTCCCGAAGCCAACGGGATTCAGAGGCAGAACTTGCCATAGACGCTGTCGCGCACTGGCAAGAAACTCCACAAACGCGTGAGCCGCAGGCCCGAAGTCTCCGATGCCTCCGCGTGAAGGAAGCGAGGTGGGATGCAGAAGAATGCCGCTGGATCTTTCAAAGCTCATTCGCAAGTCTCTGTTTTAGGGGTGACGCCCGAACGGCTATACAGAGCTAGTGTCAGCCTGCAAAGCACTTAGCAGCTAATGAAAAAGCCGGCTCGTGTGAACCGGCTTAGTGATTTGATGCATTGCGAGGACTAGTCGCCTTCAGTGCCGCCTCTGGCGGTGATCCGGTCAAGTTCGTTCTTGTAGATGCGAATCTTGCCTTCTTTCTCCATTCGCTCTCTGAGGCTGGAGGCAAACAACTCCATCATCTCGGAGCGCTTCTGGGCCAGCACTTGCTCACGAACCTGATCCTTCTCCTTGGCAAATTCGGCAGATGGAGGCTCTTGCTTTTCAAGGAGCGAAATTACAACTCCATTTCGCCCGGCCTGAACGGGCCCGCTGATTTCGCCTGGTTTGAGCGTGAATGCGACCGATCCCGGACCGCTCATGGAACCGATATCAGGCACTTGGCTCTGCGACGTGACCGATTCGCTTGTCTTGACTGTCGCGCCAACTTCCTTTGCGGCAGTTTTCAGGTTGTGCTCAGCATGTGCCCGGTCTGCAAGCTGCTGAGTTTTCTCGGCGAGCATCGCTCCCGCACGCTCGTTCTTGAAATCCGACTCCACCCGAGCCTTAATCTCTTCGAAAGTTGGCGCGCTCGGGGGCTGAACTGCCGTTACGCGAAAGACCGCATACCCATCGGGGATCTTTACGGTCTCAGCCGGGCTATTCTCACGGGATTGGAACATCGCCTGCATCAACTCCGGAGCTGTGCCAACTCCGGGCAGCGAATCCGAGGTCGTGAAAAGTCCAGTGCTGACCAGTTCGAGGCCATACTTCTGTGCGGCGGCTTGCATGCCTGCCGTGCGCGCCTGCGTCTGCACACCATTCGAAAGTATTTCTGCCTCGCGGGACGCCTTTTCCTGGGCGATGATCGGCTCGATCTGCGGTCTGACCTCTTCCAGCGGTTTCAAACCCGCCGCGTGCTTATCCGCGACCTGAATGATGAACAGTCCCAGGCTGGTCTGGATGATGTCGCTCGTCTGCCCTTTGTTCAGCGAGAACGCAGCCTTGTCGATCTCCGGCATCGTTTGACCACGCCGCACCCATCCGACCTCACCACCACTCTTGGCAGTCGCGGTGTCTTCCGAGTACTTCTTAGCCAATTCCGCGAAGTTGCCGCCCGCCTTCAGTTTACTGAGGACTTCCTGCGCCTTTGCGCGGGCAGCATCAATGCCCTTGGAATCCACTTTGCCGTCGGCGCCCGCAGGGGTCCTGATTAAGATCTGCCTGAGGTTGACCTCTTCCGGAACGCGGTACTGATCCTGACGCTGGCTGTAGTAGCGCTTTACGTCCTCGGGCGTGACCTGAACCTTGTCCTTAACTTTTGCCGTGTCAATCACGACATACTCAGCCTTGCGCTTCTCCGGAACAGCGTTCTTGTAAAGTTCCTTGTTCTTTTCGAAGTACGCTCTCAGTTCAGCATCCGTTGGCTTGATCTGCTTCAGAATGTCGTCGTAGGTGAGAACTGCGTACTCGAACTTCACCTTGGTGTTCCTGCGGTTGTATTCCTGAAGCAGGTCCTGCTCGGATACAGTCGCGGTGCCTTCGACAATGTTGCGAAGCTTGTTCATGAGGAGCGAGTTCTTGAACTCGGTCTCGAACTGCGGCACGCTCATTTGGAAATTCTGCTGGACGAAATCCGCGTACATCTCATCCCCGACGAAGTTGCCGTTCGGGAACAGTTGTGTCGCGAACACTCGCTGCAGAGTTTCCCGCAACTCATCATTGGTCACCTTCAAGCCCATGCGTGAGGCTTCCATCAGGAGCGCCTTTTGCATAATCAGGCCCTCGACCGCGCGCTGAGTCAGGAACGGCATGAGCTGCGAAGGTACTCCCCGGGGGAACTGCTGCCGTGCCATCTGACGGGCCGACTGCTGCGCTTCGGTGAGTGTCACTTGCTCGTCACCAACCTTGGCGAGCACGCCAGCACCACCGCCTCCGAAACCAAAGGCATCACCGAGGAAGCCACCAGGGATCAAGGTGATCACCATTGCGGCGCAAATCAGGAGAAGAAGCCCACCAAGGACAATTTTTTTCGCCTTACTGGGCGTTTGCAGGAATTTGATCATTCGCTTGAGACTCCGAAGTTTACGGAAACTAAGATTATAAACCAGCAACCACTCCCTCTTCGTCACCTTCGTTGAGCGATTTGCCATCTTGTGCCGGTAGAGCCCGTCGCGGCGCTACTCGTGGCAAACCTATCGGCCACCACTGCCCTCTAACGACAGGAAAACCGACACAGAACACTAGATCGGCACAGGACCAAGGAGTCACATGAAAAAGGGGATTCTGATCACAGCGATCCTGTTCCTGACACTGAGCGTTGCAACCGCACAGACCACATCCGGGTCTGCGGCAGGTACAGGCTCAGCGCAGAGCTCGACAACAGGAACAGGAACAACAGACCAGAACACAACATCCGGTACAACATCGGGCAGTAGTACCGACATGACAAGCGGTCAGAGCGGCACCAGCGCCAGCCCAGACCAAGGCACCGGCACCTCCGCAGCAGGAGCTTCCAATACCGGAGCCACAACCAGCGACAACACGAGCGCAACCAGCAGCGATCAGACCGGCAACGTATCCGGTCAAAGCGGCACGACGGGCACTTCCGGCAGCGCTACGGGAACGACCGGCACCACGGGCACAACCACCGGGACTACCAGCGATCCAGCAGGAGCCGGCACTAGCACGACAGGCGGCATCGGAAGCACCACCGATACAACGGGGAGCACCGGCGCGACGGGCACGACCGGTGACATGGGAACTCAGAGCGGCACGACTTCCGGCACGGGCTCGATGGGGACCGGAACCAGCACGGGTACGACGGGCACGACCGGTGACATGGGAACCCAGAGCGGCACGACTTCCGGCACGGGCTCGATGGGGACCGGAACCAGCAGCACGGGCACGACTGGCTCCGACATCGGCTCTCAGACCG
>Ga0196970_1000659_pt1 | contig 35883 bp, 31 predicted proteins | sample S1v_513CmetaG_FD_148672 | JGI IMG/M metagenome (GOLD analysis project Ga0196970, IMG submission 148672) | Soil microbial communities from Anza Borrego desert, Southern California, United States - S1+v_5-13C | ecosystem: Environmental > Terrestrial > Soil > Desert | place: USA: California... | reverse complement strand
AGGTAAGGGAATAAAGGCAGCCCGGTCCTTGCGGCCGGGCTTTTCCTTGCTGATGGCGGATTGCGGCGATGTCACGGGTGAAAGTGATAATGCTCACTGCATTTCCGGGTGGAAGGAACATGATTGAGCTGGTAAGAGGTGTGTGAACGCTGAGGAACCCGCATGCCGCGCTAGCTTGGCGCATTCGCTGCGTTTCCTGTAGGCCGCGGCAGCCGTCCCCCAGTAGGGAGGAACCCATGAAAGCGGCACGTGCCTGGAAGGCGACTCTGATCGTCCTCTTCCTTCTGCTGGCGGTCCCGCTGGCTCTCGCCGACAAGACATCTGGACCGAAGTACAACCCGGCTACAGAGACGAAGGTCAGCGGCACTGTAGAGGAAGTGAAGGAAGTTATGGATGGGGATGAGAAGGAAACCCATCTGGTGGTGAAAACTGATTCCGGCCTGATTGAAGTCTGCCTCTGCCCGGCGAAGTTCCTTTCCGAATTGGAGATGAGCTTCCAAAAAGGCGACAAGATCGAGGTGACAGGATCGAAAGTGACCGACAGCAAGGGAGAAACAGAGGTCCTGGCCCGAGAGATCGTCAGGGGAGAAAACACCCTGGTGCTGCGCGACAAGCAGGGTGGACCAGTTTGGACCTGGCTGATCAAAAAGTAGTCGCGCGAAACAACAACGAAAGCCGTTCGCGAATCGCAGCTTGAGTGCTGAACTTGCGGACGGCTTTTTGCATTAGTCGGAGGAGATTCCGACGAGCGTCACTTGTTGCGAACGAGATGAAGTACTCCTTGGGCGGGATGCGGTTCGTCGGCCTGCGGCGGAGCAATAGGTAGCAGCGTGCCACGGCGGCGGAATGTGCTCGTTTGGGAAACGAGGTAGGCGGCGAGCATCACCATTTCAGGCTCGATGGGATGGCGGTATCTCGGATGAGGGAACACGGCGTAGTAAACGAGAGGGTAGATGACGAGGACGGCGGCGAAGAGGAAGGCGAATGTGTCGCCCCGACGGATGGCCAGGAACAGCCCCCAAAAGGCAAGTACAGATAAGGTGAGATAGCCCGAGTTTCGAAACTCCACGATCGAGGCGATATTTTTCCAGCGCTCGGCTCCCGACTTCCAATTAACGTTTCGAGGCAGACCGGCCCAGAAGTAAACGAAGCGTTTCGCGCACAGGCGGGCGAAGTCTGAGGGGCTGTTGAGGATAAAGGACATCGCTTCTTCACCGCGAGTCTGAGAGTAGGCTAGCTCTCCCATCGAGCGGTATCTCTGAAGCTCGCGTGCGTTCTGGGTAGGGTGGAGCCACTCCATCCAGACCCCTTCTGCGCCGGGGCCGTTACCAAGGCGAACCTCCACACCAAAGTTGTCACGGATGAAAACCAGTCGCTCGAAGACCTGGTAGTTGCGAACAATCCAGGGAGAGATGACTGCGAAGAAGATGATGGCGGAAGCCGAAGTTTGCAGGAACCATGGCCGCGAGTGCCGGTGCGAACGCCAGCAAGCCCAAATGCCGAAAAAGGGCAGCAGTGAAAGCAACGATGGGTTGGTTAGCGCAACGACGCCCCAAAGCGCGCCAAACAGCATCCACCTGCGGAAGCGTGGGGCATCTGCCAAATTCAATGTGACCAGAAAAATGCAGGTGAACAGGAAAGTTGACAGGCTGGTTTCCCATACCCAGTGAACGGACCAGTAGCTCAGAGGAGCGAGAATCGCCCAGGCCCAAGTTGACCACCATGCAACGCGAGTCCCGAATACACGCCGGGCGGCGAAGAACAACGGCATGCAGGTCAGCGCTGAAAGCAAGCCGTTGATTGCCAGCAGCACGAACGCTGATTGGGCCGTGTAGATGCCGAACAACTTGAAGATGGCCGCTGCAAGGTAAGGGTAGACGGGAGCCAACCAGGCGGTTGGGCCAGTTTCGCCATGAAACGGGTTGCTGAAGCCTTGCCCTGAAGCTATGGCTCGTGCGATTCGACCAGTCTCATATCCGAAATAGAAATGATCATCAGGGAAGGTTGAGATCTGGTAGGTCTTTAAATAGAGAATCCAAAATATTCGGAGAACTAGCGCAACAGCCACCGTGGAGGCGAGCAACAAGATTGGCGAGCGCACCTGAACTGGGACGATGTGCGCGCGTTCCGCAGGTGCAGAGGGAGTTGCAGCCCTGATAAGTTGCGACGCCATGAGTGGGGACGAAATGCTCCTGGTTCGAAAATGCGCAAAAGTTCGTCTCCAACACGGTGATGGAAGGAACTCTAGCGACCGTTTGTTTCGCTGGAGTTAGATACCGTTTTGCTGGATGAGGATATCTTGCTGAACGGGACGTTCAACACGGGATAAGCCTTGTAGTCGCGATGGTCGAAGTGCCACCACTCCAGTTTGAATACCTTGAAGTCTTCGCTTTCCATGGCGGCGCGCAGGAGGTCGCGATGCCAGCGCTGCAGCGAGCTTCCGCCCGGGTAATCGGCATGGGAGCGGTCCGACATCTCGTCGTACCCGCCGGGCATGCGCACTGGCAATCCAGTCGCGAGCTCATATATGGATAGATCAACTGCGCCACCTCGATTGTGGTTTGAACCTTTGGCCGGATCGGCAACAAAGTCTTTCTTGTCGGCCGGAGTAGCATCCCAGAACATCTTGGTCACGTACCAGGGCCGGTATGCATCGTGGATCAGCAACCCGTAACCATAGGTTTTCAGATTGCGGTGTGCACGTACGAGAGACTCGGCGGCGGGGCGCTGCAGGAATGCGCGAGCTTCGGTGTAGAAGGGCGTACCCATGAAGTTGTTTGCGGTTGCGTAACGAATTTCGAGTTTGATAGTCGGGTCGAGGGCGATTAGTTCCACGAGATCGGGGGCGCGCTTGCCTGTTTCTTTCGGAGGTTGCGCTGCAAGGGCTTCTTTGCGCAGCTCTTCCGTCGGGCGGAGCGGAGCCATTCGGAAGCTCTTGAAGGTATCCTCTCCGAATGTATGTTGAAAAGTCAGGTTGCCGACATGCAGTTGAGTCACGCGCGCGTGATCGCGTGTGACGCGAACCTCTGCGTTGCCCATAAGCGCAGGAGTTGAGCGGAAGGAATCGCCTGATAGCTCATCAAGGCGGTGGTATCGGACGCTGTCCTCCGAAGCGGAGAGCGTTCCACATCTCTCGAGAATGTGGATGACCATGCCAGAGCCGTCGTATCGACCGATGAGGGGCTTCCATCGTGCAGGTGCGTCAGGTGGTTTGGGAGGAACGCGCAGCGCTCCGGACTCAGTAATTCCTGGTGATTGCGCGCAGGTAGGAGCCGGGGGTAGTTGTGGTGAAGCCGACGAGGTTGCGAGACCGATGACGATCGCCGCTATAGCGAATTTGCGCAGGAGGTTCATCGAGCATCGTCTTAGGAGCAATATCGTAAACCAGTTTGCGAGGATCGGCGCGTGGCTCCGGGACCTGTGGGTATTCGGATGCACATCTCAGGACTTCGTCCTGGGCTAAGTTCGTGCCGTCCCTTGCGGGACGGGTGGTTGCTTGCGGCTCCGCTGAGAAGTGATGAATATTCCTCTACCTCGGTGAAGGCAATGTCTCGTCCTCTCGTTCCGACAGCGATACTCCCTGAGGCGTCATTTGCTGCGGAGGGTCTCCGCCTGCCATTTGCTGGGCGATGATGAGTTGACGAGCTTCAACACGAAGCTTCGGCAGCTTGAGCCCAAATGCAACCGAGCCGGCCACACAGCCGACAGCTCCGATGATCACGGTCAGAGGGGCTCCGAGGCGCTGAGCCAGGGCTCCGGCGAAGAGAGCGCCGAAAGGCGCCATGCCCATGAACATCATCGAGTAGACGCTCATGACGCGTCCGCGGAGACGGTCGGGCACCATGGCTTGAACAAGCGTGTTCGAAGCAGCCATCTGCAACATCATGCAAAAGCCAACGGGCAACAGCAGCACTGCCGACAGCCAAAAGCTTCGGGAAACTGAGAACAGGACAAGACTAACTCCGAAGCCGAGTGCGGCAAGGGTGATCCAGTTTCCGAGTCCCTTCAATCCTGTACGGGTGGCCAGCGTCAACGCCCCACAGAGTGCACCAACTCCTGTGGCACCCATCAGGATGCCCAGTTCGCGCGCGCCCCCGTGCAAGATCTCCTTAGCGAAGATAGGCATGAGTACGGTGTAAGGCATTCCGACGAGGCTTACCAGTCCGAGGAGAAGAAGCAAAGCCCGAATCGGGGCGGTGGTGCCGACGAACTTAAATCCTTCGATGATGTTTTCGAGCGGAGACTCAATCACTGCGCTCGGTTTGGTAGCGACACGCATCATGAGCAAGCCCGCAATGACCCCGATGTAGCTGATCGCGTTCGCGAAGAAGCACCAGCCTTCACCTATTCTGGCAACGACAATGCCGGCGATTGCAGGCCCAATGATGCGAGCGCCGTTGAACATAGATGAGTTCAAGGCGATGGCGTTCATCAGGTCTTCGCGGCCAACCATGTCGACAATGAAGGACTGTCGGGCCGGAATATCGAAAGCGTTCACGGTGCCGAGCAGCGCGGCAATGACGAAAATGTGCCACACATGAACGGCGCCGGTCAGCGTGAGGGCCGCGAGCACGAACGCCAAGATCATAGATGCAGCCTGGGTTGCGATAACGACTCGATGACGGTTGTGCCGGTCGGCGATGTGGCCACCTAGAGGCGCGAGGATGAACACAGGGAACTGTGAGGCGAATCCAACGCTTCCTAGCAGAAGCGACGAACCGGTAAGTCGATAGACGAGCCATGCCTGCGCGACGGTCTGCATCCAGGTGCCGATGAGCGAGATTAGCTGACCGCTGAAGAAAAGCTGGAAGTTGCGATGCCGGAGGGCACGAATCGTTGTGGCGAGACGAGAGCGTTGCGGACTGGTATTCGTGCCTTCGGCCATCGATGTAATTTGATGCGTGCTCGTGGTTTACGCACCTCGGCTACCAGCATACACATTGGTCTTTCGACACCTGTGTGTGACCTGCATCACAGCCGCAAGGTTGAACGGCAAATTACCCTGAATCAATTCGAATCCCGACCTTCCGGACTGCAGAAAGGATTGTCCGTCATGGCTACGAGTAGTGTGAGCAAGGCGAAAGCGGAAACGCTTCGCACGCTGCCGGGCGACGATGTGCGCCAGATCATGTGGCGCTTCGCCGACCGTTACGACCTGCAAATGCTTGTGCAATCCACGCGCGACGTTGCTCGCGGCCTGGTGGCCCGTCTTGTCGCCGGTGGTGCACGAGCTTCGCATGACTGGACGCCCGAGAAGAACGAACTGCTGGAGGCCTATGACAAGGCCGGCATTACGGCGGCGTTCATGGAGCCGGAGCAGGGCGGATTTATTGTCGGCCCAAAAAACCTGGCACTTGCGCTGATCGCTTATGAACTGGCATGGGTTGATGCCGGGGCGGCTACAGGATCGCTGGCGGGGTGTCTGGCGCTCTCGCCGATTCACGAGCGCGGCACGCAGGAACAGCGGGACAAATACATGGCTCTGTGCGCTCCGGCGCAGCCCGGTGAAGATCGCAAGCCGTGGCGCGGAGCATTCTGCCTGACGGAACCGATTCCTTACGTTGGCGTCGACACGGGAATGCTGGCCGGTAAGGTTCGCGTTGCCGACTGGAGGGAAGGCGAGGAGCCCGTTTTGCATGTCGAGAAGCGTGGGCGCTTCATCACGAACATGGGCTTCGCGAACTTCGTGACCGCAGCGGTAGACACTGACGATCCGAAGATCAAGGGCTCCTGCATCGTCATTGTGGAAGAGGGTGATGAGGGCGTTTACGATCGCGGAACTCCAGCGAAGAAACTGGTGCACCAGCTATCGTCGACCAACGACCCAATCTTCAATGTCGAGATTCCTGCGAGCCGCATAGTTGGCGGATACACGGTGAAAGACGGCGCGATTGTGCCGAACTACGATCACAGCGAAGTGATCGAGGCCGTGTTCAAGCGCACGCGCGTGACTGTAGCCGTGATGACTTCGGCGAAGCTGTTGTCCGCAATCGAGCCGGTTATCCGCTACCAGCGTGGGCGTTTCCGCGGAGCCGAGCAGACGACTCCGGGCACGCTGCGTTACGAGCTTGGAATTCAGCAGCGGCAGGACGCACTGCATCGCCTGGCCGGTGTGTGGTCCATGGGCGAAGCTGGAGCTTCGCTTGCGTTTGCGGCTGCGCGGCTGTTCGACGAGCTTGATCCGAAGGAGCGTGAGAAGGACTCGATCTTTGCGGAGCGCGGCATCGGCGGCGGGCGCGCTGCGATGAAGGCGTACAAGGAAATTACGAAGGACACGCTCGAATACATTGAGCTTGCACGCACGTCCGAGAACAAGCGCGATAACGCAAGGTTCGAAGCGCTGCAAAACGATCCGCTGGTTCAGTTCAAGCTGCTGGAGTCGGTCGGGAACGTGATCTGTCCGGCAGCAAAGTTGTGGAACACCGGCAACGGTAGCGTGGCCATGCGCGAGGCCGTTGCGCTGATGGGCGGCTATGGTATCACCGAAGATTGCCCGGGGTTCCTCGGTTACAAATGGATGGACTCGCAGCTTGAGGCGACTTACGAAGGTCCCGAGGCGGTGCAGCGGCGCAATCTGACCGTCACAATGACGGATGAAGTGTTCCTCGAACAGTTCAAGGGCTGGATCTCCGAGATGCGCGCTATTGCGGGGCGCAGGCCGGGGACCGGTGCTTGCACGCTTGCCAGCGCGATGAAGCTCTGGCTCTGGACTTACAACTACCTGCAGAATGGCAAAGACGCCGACGGGAAGCCGCTGTATCACGGCTCGCGCCAGGGCGTCACGTTCCCGCTGGCCGATGCACTCGGTTGGCTGCTCGCGGCTCGATACCAGATCCTGGATGCAATCGAGCTTGAGACGAAAGGGCCGGAGAACCCGGTGGTTGCAGAAGGTCTTGAGGGTACGGTCCAGTTCTTCACTGATCTGTGCCATATGCAGGCGGCGCGCACGGCTGGTGAAGTGTCGCGTATCTGCAGCGAGCTAGTGTACGGCTTCCAGCGGCATCCGGCGTGGGATGATCCGAATTTTGCGGGCTGCTTCAAGGCGGAAGATCTCGATAGTCTCGAAGGTCTGATCCCGGGAATTGCGAGCTGTGCAACTGACGTGATCGAGACCACGGGCGCGCATCCTCCGAAAGAGGGGCCGTGCGCTGGGTGCAGCGGACTTCAGGAGTTCGTTTACTTGCGCATGAAGCTGGATAGCTGCCTAACCGGCGCAATGCTGGCGAAGGATCGTGCAGCCGAGGCGATCGCGAAGGTGATGATTCCGGAAGCGCTGGATTATCCGCGGCAGTAAAGGTTGGTGGGACGGGGCTGTGCTCCGTCCCTTTGCTGTCTCCGGAACAGGCGCGAAAGATCGGAAGAGGATTAGCTGTTAGTTGTTAGCCATTAGCTCTTAGCAGAGGTCTTGATGGATACGTCGGCCGAGCAGGAACTGCAAGTCGAGCGGCAGAGCATGGAAGTCGACATCGCGTGCGTGGGCTTCGGGCCGGCGATGGGCGGCTTTCTGACGACGCTTTCGCGCGCCCTTGAGGAAACGAAGGAAGACGGCACGCCCGCGCTCGAAAGCAAGGCGATGCCGGGTATGCCCGCACAGGTCATCTGCTACGAACGAGCCGATGATATCGGATTCGGCGTGTCGGGCGTGGTGACGAAGGCACGCGGGATTCGTGCGAGCTTCCCCGATCTTGATCCGTCACAGATTCCCATGGCGGTTCCGGTGAAGGGCGAGAAGGTGCTGTACCTGCTCGATCCTGTAGGGGCAAGCCGCAGGCCGAGGGCGATGAAGATCGCTGACAAGGTGATTCGTGCGCTCGGTCGCGCCAACCATCATGCGATGGAGTTGCCGTACACGCCCCCGTTCCTGCATAAGCATGGCGGACTGGTGATGTCTATCGGCCAGTTCAACCAGTGGGTTGGATCGCAGTTGATGGGTAGCGGCCAGGTGCAGATTTGGCCGTCCACGCCGGTTGCGAAGCCGCTGATCGACAACGACAGCGTTGTTGGCGTGCGATTGATTGATCAGGGAGTCGATAAGAACGGAAACCCTGAAGCGGCGTTCATGCCGGGCATGGACATCAAGGCTGCGCTGACGGTTGTTGGAGATGGTCCGGTCGGCGCGATCGGGAGGCAGATCGACGAACACTTCGGAATGCCGCAGGGACGCGAGAAGCACGAATGGGCTGTCGGCATGAAGTTTGTCATTGATCTGCCGGAGAGCTGCACGCTTGAGCCGGGAACGGTGTTGCATACGATTGGGTATCCCGAGCCGGAGATTTTCGGATTCTTGTACGTGCATCCGGACTGCGTGGCGTCAGTCGGGATATTTGTTCCGTCGTGGTTTGAAAACCCGGTGCGCACGACGTACAGATATCTCCAGCACTACGTGATGCACCCCTACTTGTGGCGCTACCTTGAGGGTGGCACTCTGCGCTCTTGGGGTGCGAAGTCGCTGAACGAGTCGGGTAAGCATGGCGAGCCATACCTGGCGGGCAATGGCTATGCACGTATCGGCGAGGGATCGGGAAGTACAAATGTGCTGACGGGTTCGGGTGTCGACGAGGCGTGGGCAACAGGTGTGCAACTGGCCGAGGGCGCTATCGAGTTGCTGAAGACGGGCCGGCCGTTCACGAAAGAGAACCTGACGAATGCCTATGTTGCGCGGCGTCGCGCGAGCTGGGTTGAGAGCGAAGGCAAGGTGGCTGAACGGTCGCGAGACGGGTTCCAGCGCGGGTTCATCACCGGCATGATCGGCATGGGACTTTGCGGGCTGACGAACGGGAAATTCGCCGCTCCAGGCAAGCCCTTGCCACCTCAGAAGCGAATTCGCAACGCAGAAGATTACTTCCAGGGGAAAGTTCCAGCCGCTGACATTCAGCGGGTAAGAGCAGAATGCGCGGAAAAAGGAATATCGGTTCACGATGAATTGATGAACCGAGTCGGCTGGCCCGAAATTCCTCTGGACGGCAAGCTGCTGATATCCCATCAGGACGCGCTGTTGATGGGCGGAAAAGTGCAGGCCCCCGCTGGCTATGCTGACCACGTAGTTTTTCTCGATCCCAAGTTGTGCGAAACCTGCGGAGCCAAGGTGTGCTACGAGATTTGCTCGGCACAGGCGATTTATGCGGGCGAGAAAGGCTTACCGATGTTTGACCGCGAAAAGTGCATCTTCTGCGGTGCGTGTATGTGGAACTGTGCGCAAGAACTGAACGACGGCAGCGGACGGACGAACATTGAGTTCAGGGCTGGTGCGGGCGGATTGCACAGCGCGGAAAATTAAGAACAAGTGACGAGTACTAACGAATGATTGGTAACGAGTGCCGGTTTTGGCACATCAGCAAACCTGACTCGTTGCATGTCACTCGTTTACTGCTTATCTCCCAACAGGAGTGGAGTGAATGAGCTATCAGATTGTGGTGTGCGGCAGCATCGTACCAGACCCGCTGCAGACGCTGGAACCTGTGCAAGGACCAGCAGGCTGGGGGCTCAAGAACGAGATGATGCTGCCGGCAGTGCTGGATCCGTGGGCCGGGCATGCGCTGTTTGAGGCCGCTAACCTGGCGTCGAAAGTGCCAGGAAGCAAGGTTTACCTGGTGAGCATGGGGCCGAAGGCAAAACTGCAGCAGGTCATGATGACTATTGCGCAGAAGGTTCCGTTCGAACTGGTCGCCGTGGATGGACCGGCTGGTGCATTCACGGATGCACATGAAGTCGCGACCGTTCTGGCCGAAGCAATCAAAGGGATCCCCGGCATCGACTTCACCAAGACGCTTGTGTTCGGCGGTTGGGAGTCGGCTTCGCGTGGCGCGGGAGCCACGATGCAGATCGTCGGTGAGTTGCTGGGCATCACGGAGCAGTTTCAGGGTGTGGACCAGATCACAGTGAACGCAGACGGTTCGTTCGAAGTGCTGGAGCGAATCGAAGGCGGCAAGCACCAGGCGTCGGTATGTGCCTCTGCTCCCGCCGTGCTTGGCTGGGCGACGGGTAATCTGCCCGAACCACGGAATAATCCGCAGGTTGGCATGCTGAACATGAAGACTGTTATGCCTGCGCTGCAGCGTGCGAAGGCCGCGAAGGTCGGCGCAGAGGGGATTGCATTCAAGAGCGTGGCACTGCCGAAACAGCAACGCGAAACTAGAGTGGTGAAAGACATGCCAACCGACGAGATCGCACGCGAGATCGTTGAGTGGATAACGAAAGATTAAGGGGGCGAGCGAGATGGAGAAGGTTCTATTTCTGGCTTATACGGAAGCGGATGGTTCGCTCGCCAAGGGCGCGCTCGAGGTACTCGGAGCGGCTAAAGATCTGGCAACAGCACTTGGGGCGAATTTGAGCGTTGGGTTGATTGGCGGCGAAGTGCAAAGCGGTGCCGACGCCATTGCGAACTGCGGTGCCGAGAAGTTTTACGGCGTCTCCGGTGCGGAGTTCACACAGGCGCGTTACGCGAGCGATGCGGCTGCGGCGGAAGCGATCTGCAAGGCGGCGAGTCCGACTATTGTTGTAGCGGCTGCGAATTCGCGGTCATCGCGGGTGCTCTCCGGCGTGGCGCATCGGGTTGGCGGCAAGATCGAGACCCACGTGACGAACATCGCGGTGGATGGCGGCACGGTTTCGGTTTCGCGGTGGTATTACCGCCAACGTATGGAAGCGGTACTCAGCCGAGCAGCGCGGCCGTGGGTTGTCGCTATGGATGGGGGATGCCACGAGGCTTATGCCGGCGCTCCGGGGACTGCCGCAGTGGAAGCCGTTGCGGTTGCGCTCGCCGGTGTTCGCACAACCGTAAGCGGCGTCAGAGCGCCGAAGTCTGACGCGCAGACGATTCGTCCTGACGCGAAAGTGCTTTTTGTTGCGGGTGCAGGATGGACGAAGAAGCAGGCGGATGGGCAGACGCACGGCAAGGAAGCGGAAGACATCATCCTTGATTTCCTGAAGAACTCGGCGGCTTCCCTTGGCGGTTCGAAGTCGCTGGTGGACCAGAGCGGTGAAGGGGAACCGGTGCTGCAGTTTATGACTCACCTGAACCAGGTCGGTCAGACTGGTTCGACACCAAGACACCCGAAGGGACTTGCGACGTGCTGCCATGGCGAAGAGCCGCACGTGGTCGGCTGGCGCTTTATCAACGAGCGCAGGGCCATTAACCTCGACGCCAACTGCGGTTGGGCTCGCGGCAAGGCGGATGTGGTGTATGTTGCGAACGCGTTCGAAGTGATGCGCAAGGTGAACGCACTTTTGGCAGAAAAGACGAGCGCAGCGAAAGCGTAAGGCTCTCAGTCACTCTTCACACGGACTCACGTTCGAGCCAATACTCGACTCTCGTGAGTCCGTTCTTGTTTCTACTGATTGTTTTGTAGTGACCAGGACTTGCCGCCGTTCCGGGTCAGCCAAACTTCTCCGCTCGCGGTGTGGACAATTAGTTCGGTGGCGCTGGACATACGGATGCTTGTGATTTCACCGATGCCTTTGGTTTCGGTACCGCCGATGTGGACTTGACGCCAGTGCTCACCGTTGTCGGACGAATGGAATAACCCGCTGCTGCCGCCAACCCAGACGTGATTGCCCGCTGACGCTACGGCGCGGAAATCGGATTGTCCGCCGGGGAAAATGGTGCGCCAGTCCTGATCTGCGATGAACCGCTGAAGGTGGCCTGCGTCGGTGATCCTCCACTGTGATGCCATGCCACGCTGGAACGTCACCTGGGTGCCTTGTCTCATTGCGAGCGGCGCTGTTTGTACCTGCGAACCGACCTTCTGATGCTGCTCTTGTGCGACGTTCGCTTCCGCCGCGGCTTGCACAGTCACCTGCTCCGCACGGGTCGAGGGCGCTGTTGGCACAGTCATCCGTTCCGCACGGGTTGAGGACGGTGCCGGCACGGGAGCTGCTTTTAGCGTCGGGCGTACTTCGTTCAGAACACCACCGACAGCGTTTGCCAAGGGAGGAGCTACGATGGGGGCGCTGTTCTTATTGAGAACTGGAGGAGGAGGCGGTGCCGACGCGGTCGCATCAATCGCAAAGCGATCTTCCAGCACACCCTTCTTTGCTTGCTGGCCAGATTCGTTTGATTCCGAGTCCTCCCGAGCGGCAGTGTATTCCCGTAACTTCGTCTTCGATCGTGGTGGCTGCGGAGGCTGCGCTTCCCTGAACATCCGGGTACTCTCGTCCCCACTGTCCGACCGTGGTGCGGTCTGGGGTTCGACGTGCTGCTCTGCAACAGGGGGCTTAGCGAAACTGGTATCGTCAAGCCCGGATCTGGTTGGTGCCCGGTGCAGTAGAACTGCAACGGCGACGATCGCTACCGCGGCGACCGCCGCACCCACGCGGAACAGCTTCCACTCAAACCATGTGCGCTGTTTTTTTAGGACGAGTACCGGGCCGTTCGACTCAAGTTCAGGTTGCGCGAGCAGAACGATGTCTCGGCAGTCGGGACAGACCGCGAGATGAGCGAGTACGGTGGCTCGCTCGTGTTCAAGCAGAGAGTTCTCAGCGAAAGCCGTGAGCAAGTCGGCGTCGAGATGAGGCAAGGCCCCCGCCTGGGCGGCTTGCAACCGGTCACGAACGGATTTTGGTAACTCTGCTGCCATACTCAGTTGCGGTCTCTTCCCTCTGATAAGAACGGTGCAGAAGGCAAATCTTGCGCGAGACGTTCGCGGACGCCGACACCCAAATCGCGAACGTCGGTTTCCAAGGCCTCGATCGCTTGGCGTCGGTCCATGCCTGAGCGCATCAGGCGCTTAAGAATCGCCGAACGCAAATTGGCCACGAGTTTCTCAAGCTTCCGACTTACGGTTGATTCGTGGACGCGGACTGTGCGCCCAATCTCCGCCAGGGTGTGCCCGTCGAGATAATACGCCGAAAGCAGGAAGCGGTCTTCTGGAGACAGTGCGCCGAGACATTCGTCGATAGCGGACACAAGTCGTGGGTCAGGAGTTGCGGCCGAGGGCGGGGCAGCAGCCACGAATTGCGCACCCTGCTCGACTTGCTCTTCCATGCTGACCAGGCGTTTGCCGCTGCGGTAATGATTAACGAATTCCTGCGCCAGCACGGTGCGGAGCCAGCCTTCGAGCGAGCCGCGTCCGGTGTAGGACGCGAGTTTCGAGACGCGTCCGCCTTCGCGCACCGAGGTGCCAAAAAGGTCGGCGTACAGGGAATCTGCTAACTCGCGAGCCGCGGTCTGGTTTTTCGCAATGGCCGCGGCAGCGCCATACAGCTTTTCCCGATAACGCGCCATGAAGGCTTCCCAAGCGCGTTCATTGCCAGCGGCGCACGCGCGTGCGAGGACGAGTTCTTCAGCTCGCAGCGACTCCCAGAGTTGCCGAAGGTGGTCTTCCTGAGCCCCATTGCCCAGGAACTTAAGCGCGATTTCGTGTAGCAGAGCCTCGAACACCTCAGGGGACATGCCGAAGCGGGCCGCCCCGGAGTGCTCATACAGGCGCGACAGGAGTTCCCGAAGTGTGCGGGATCTAGTGACCTTACCCGTGGCGGTCACGGATTGTGCCGGGTCTGTCATCGCGCAGGTAGTCAGAATGTTACGAAATTCCTCGCAAGAAAAGTAGTCTGTCACGTTCTTTCCGCAGAGCGACCGGCCCGAGCGCCGGGTCCGCAGATCGGAGGGAGAGATGTCACGGAGAACGTTGGCAGTTGTGATAACGAGTGTTTCGGTAGCAGTTCTGCTCTTGTTGTGCAATCCGGTGTTCGCGGGTCGCGACAGTTCCAGCTACCGCGTGTTGGAGCCGATTCGTCACGGCAGTCTGACGATCTTTCCTGTGGTTGTCTCGGAGGTGCAGGACACAAGTGGGTTTATTACTCTTGATGAAGGGCTACGCTCCGGTGAGGTGGTGGTGACGGAGGCCGGTCGAGTGGAACCGATGATGCGGCGGAGGCGCGTGCCTGTGCCTGTGCCGCGGAGTGATGGAGCAGAGGTTAATCGACTGGTGCTAGTCAACAACTCTGATCGGCCACTCATCCTTTTGGCGGGAGAAATTGTGACCGGCGGAAAACAGGACCGCGTTATCGGAAAGGATCGCATCGTCCCTGCGAACAGTGATCCTGTTGATCTGAGTGTCTTCTGCGTCGAACCGGGACGGTGGACAAGGACTAGCGAAAACTTCGCGGGATTCAAGCAACTGATGGCACAGCCCAGCGTGCGACGCAAGGCAATGGCGGATAAAGATCAACAAGGCGTGTGGAACGGAGTTAGGGAGTCGGCGGCGAAGATGGCAGCAGCCGCACCGGCCGCTGTCAGCACGGTTGAGCAGACGTCATCGTATGCAGGCGTGATGAGAAATGAGGCAGTGCAGGAGCAGGTGGATTCGGTGGCGGCACCGATTCTCGCCTCCTTTGAGGGCGTGCGTCGGGAACTGAAGGACAGAAGAGCTGTTGGGGTTGTCGTGGCCGTTAATGGCCGGATCATCTGGGCCGACATTTTCGCCAGTTCGTCGCTGCTCGACAAATATTGGCCGAAACTGGCGCGGTCCTATGCGGCGGAAGCGATCACATTGCCCGCGGTATACCCCGAGCTGGGGAAGGTGAATGTCGCGTCTGCGCAGGAATATCTCAGTGACTTGCGGGGAGGGCGCGAGGTGGTGGAGACTGAGCCGGGCGTCTTTCGGCACGTCGAGATTAGTGCGGCGGATTTCAAGGTGTTTGAGTTGACTTCGCTTTTGCGAAAGACCGGATTTGCTGTCCACATTGCGAAAATGAGCGCCGATCCGGAAGAGCGTGGGACTATGCTGATTCGGTAAACAAAAATATCGTGGCGGATCACGGCGCAGACGTGGTCTGCGCCTTTTAGACTACCTGCTGGCCTCCTAAACTCCTCGGTTCTTGAGACCCGCGCTTAGCGGGGCAATTTTTTTTTGGCTTACCCGTGAATTTTCTCCCAGACTGTGATTCAATATTGACTGGTGGTCATTATTGAGGAAGGGTCATGACGAAGCTGAAAGATTCGGAGTCAGGCGGAACCCGCGTGGTGGCCAACAGTGGCCGACGTGAGCGCCGACGGTTGGAGACGCGCGAAAAGATTTTTCGGGCCGCGCTACGGCTGTTTTCCGAACGAGGTTTAAGCGGCACCACGATAGAGGACATCACGGAAGCCGCTGATGTAGGCAAGGGTACGTTCTTCAATTATTTCCAGAATAAGGAACAAGTACTTTCGGTCCTAGCCGAGGGCCAGCTAGCGAAGATTCACGCAGCCGTCGTTGCTGCCCGAGACGAAAAACGGCCAGTGAAAGAAACCGCGAGACAAATGATGACAGCTCTCGCACAGGAGCCGTCGCGTAGTGACACTCTCGCTCGAAGCCTGTTGATGGCCTTGCTTTCGAACGAGGCGGCGCGGGAGATGCTCGTCCCTGTACTGGGACATGGTCGTGAGGTGCTGGCGGGACTTTTCGCTGCGGCGCAGGACAGGGGGGAGATCGGTCGGGCGTATAAGCCTAAAGAACTTGCGTGCCTGTTCCAGCAGACGTTTTTCGGCGCCGTACTCATGTGGGCGCTAAGGCCCGACGAGCCGCTCGCGACACATCTTGAGCCGGCTTTCGAGTTGATGTGGACGGGCGCGGCGGTCCCAATGGTTAGGCGTAGCCGGAAGAGGCAGGAGTCAGGACGATGAAAAAGGCAAGAATTGCGATTGTGGTGCTGATCGTTGCGGGCATAGCTGCCGCATTTGGGTATCGATACGTGCGAGCCAACCGCACGGATACGCGAAACATGTTGAAGCTTTCCGGAAACATCGAGGTGACCGAGGCCGAGATCAGCTTCAAAATACCTGGTCGTGTTGAGCGGCGATTTGTTGATGAAGGCGAAACCGTACGCACCGGACAGCAAATTGCACTGCTCGACAGTTCCGAATTGCGCGACGAGGTCGCGGTGCGACAGGCGGAGGTGCGGACCGCGCTGGCGCAGCTTCGGGAACTTCAACACGGCTCGCGCCCCGAAGAGATTGCACAAGGGGAAGCGAATCTGAACATGGTGAAAGCCGAAGAGGTTCGGCTTCGTGCAGACCGGGTACGCTTCACCACACTGCATGACAAGGACTTGATTTCAACGCAGTCGTGGGAAGCCGCTGTGACGGCGCACGAGATGGCGAAGGCGCGAGTTCGTGACGCGGAAGAACGCCTCACGCTGTTGAGAAAAGGACCACGTGAAGAAAAGATCAGTCAGGCGCAGGCGCAACTACAACGTGCGCGAAATGCGCTCGCCGCGTCCGAAACCAGGCTTGGGTATGTGAGCGTGAATTCGCCTGTCTCGGGTGTGGTGTTGTCGAAGAACATTGAGGCCGGCGAATACGTTTCTCCGGGCACGCCGATTGTTACGGTTGGCGATGTGGAGCACGTGTGGGTTCGGGCGTACGTTGACGAGACGGACTTGGGGCGCGTGCGGCTGGGCCAGCCTGTGTGCGTTGAGACAGATACGTATCCGGGAAAGCAGTATAACGGCCGGATTGGCTTCATTTCGTCGCAGGCGGAATTCACTCCGAAAATGGTTCAGACCGAGAAAGAGCGAGTGAAACTCGTGTACCGAATCAAGGTTTACGTCGATAACCCGAACCAGGAACTGAAGCCGGGCATGCCGGCGGACGCACTGATTTCGTTGACTGGAGATTCGAAATGTCAGCCATCAAGCTTGAAAGCCTCAGCAAACAATTCGGGCAACTGATAGCAGTCGATGGCTTGACGTTCGAAGTCGCTGAGGGCGAGATTTTCGGACTGGTTGGGCCGGATGGCGGCGGCAAGACAACGACCATGCGCCTGCTGACGGGGATTATGGATCCGAGTGGCGGTGATGCGTGGGTTATGGGGCATCACGTGGTTCGTGAAGCCGAGGCGTTGAAACGCGAGATCAGCTACATGAGTCAGCGCTTTGGACTGTACCCCGATTTGTCGGTTGAGGAGAACATTGATTTCTATGCCGATCTATTCGAGGTACCGAGGCGCGGACGTGAAGAGAAGATTGGACGTCTGCTCGCATTCAGCAATCTGACTCCATTCCGGAAAAGATTGGCGGGGAACCTGTCCGGCGGCATGAAACAGAAACTCGGGCTCGCATGCGCCCTGATACACACGCCGAGGGTGCTGTTTCTGGATGAGCCGACCAACGGCGTAGATCCGGTCTCACGCCGCGACTTCTGGCGAATTCTCTATCAGCTTCTGCGAGAAAAGGTGACCATTTTTGTTTCTACTGCGTACCTTGACGAAGCCGAGCGGTGCAACCGCATAGCGCTGGTGCATAAAGGCAAGCTGTTGGCGTGTGGAAGTCCGGCGGAGATTAAGGGTTTGCTGCGCGGCGTCGTCCTGGAAATCCGTTCGCCTCAGACAAGGAAACTAGCGACGCTCTTACGAACGGAACTCGATGCGAGATCAGTGGGACTGTTCGGCGACCGCATTCACGTGCTGGCGCACGATGCCGATGCGATGACTAAACAGGCGCAGAGAGTTGCGGATTCTGCCGGGTTAAGCATTGAGGGCGTGCGCACTATCGAGGCGACGTTAGAGGACGTGTTCGTGTCCTCGTTGGGGTAGGTGATGAACGGCACTGGCGAAAAAGCGGTTGTGGTCAAGGATCTCGAACGGCGATTCGGCAAATTCGTTGCCGTAAACCGGGTCAGTTTCGAGGTGGCCCGCGGAGAGGTGTTTGGGTTTCTTGGTCCGAATGGAGCTGGGAAGTCCACAACGATCCGTATTCTCTGCGGAATCTTGGCACCGACCGCAGGTGAAGGTACGGTGGCCGGATTCGATATACGAACCGAGGCAGAAAAGATCAAGTCGAACATCGGCTACATGAGCCAGCGATTCTCGTTGTACGAGGATTTGACGGTTGAAGAGAACCTAGAGTTCTACGCGGGTATTTACAGGCTTTCGCCAGAAAAGCGGCGTGAACGAAAAGACTGGGTGATTGAGATGGCGGGCCTGAAGGAGCACCGGAACTCGCGTACCGCGGTGCTCTCGGGAGGGTGGAAACAAAGGCTTGCGCTGGGGTGCGCGGTTCTGCACGAACCGCCGGTGATTTTTCTCGACGAACCGACCTCGGGCGTCGACCCGATCAGCCGTCGCCAGTTCTGGAACCTGATCTATGAACTTTCGGACAAGGGCACGACGGTGTTCGTTACGACGCACTACATGGAAGAGGCGGAGTACTGCGATCGCATCGGCCTCATATACAGGGGCGAATTGATCGCCTCTGGCTCACCCCGGCAGTTGAAGACCGAGATCATGCACGAAGACGTACTCGAGATCATGTGCGAGAGGCCGCAGGACGCGATGGGTGAGTTGGAGGGGATTGCCGGAGTTCGGGAGGTCGCCCTACTTGGCCGCACGTTGCACGTAGTGGCCAAGGACGGCGAGGTAGTGTCGGCGAGGATCCGAGAGGAACTTCCGGTGAAAGGATTCAGTTTCGAGGCAGTCGAAAAGATCGCGCCGTCACTTGAAGACGTGTTCGTCTCGCTGATCGAGGCGCGTGACCGCGCAGAAGCGGCGCAGCCGGAGGTGAAGCGATGAGTCGAGGCGTGAGTCTTCGCCGTATTTCGGCTGTGGCGCGCAAGGAAGCGATCCATGTGTGGCGTGATCCGCGCAGCTTAGCCGTTGCGATCGCAATTCCCATTCTGATGCTGTTGCTGTTTGGCTACGCGCTAACGCTGGATGTGGACAACGTGCCACTGATGGTGTGGGACCAGAGCGGCACGGCGCAGAGTCGGGAACTGATAAGTCATTTCACGGCGTCGCGCTACTTCGACCTTCGCGGCTACGCGACGAGCTATCGCGAGGTGCAGCATGCGATCGATGCGGGCGACGTTCTGATCGGTCTGGTGGTGCCACGAGATTTCTCGCAACAGATTCAGTCAGGCAGGACGGCGGAAATTCAGGTGATCGCCGACGGCAGCGATGCGAACACCGCGATGCTGGCGCTCGGGTATGCGGACGTTGCAGCGCAAAACTATTCACGCGCGGTTACGGTTGAGCGGGTAAAGCGCGCGGGCATGAACCCTCCTCGCGAGCCAGTCGACGCTCGACCGCGGATGTGGTTCAACCCGGACATGGAATCGCGTAACTACATCATCCCCGGACTCATAGCTGTGATCATGATGGTCATCACGGCACTGCTGACGTCGCTGACCGTAGCCCGCGAGTGGGAGCGCGGCACGATGGAGCAGTTGATCTCGACGCCGGTCAGCGGCCCGGAACTGGTTACAGGCAAGCTGCTGCCGTACTTCGTAATAGGCATGCTGGATGTCGGAATTGCAGTGGGCATGGGGCAGTTTTTGTTTCGGGTTCCGTTACGTGGGAGTGTGTTGTTACTGTTTGGAATGGCCGCCGTGTTCCTGTGGGGCGTGTTGTCACTCGGCATACTGATTTCAATCGTTACGCGGACCCAGGTTCTGGCAAGCCAGTTGGCCATGATGATTACGTACGTTCCGTCTTTCCTCTTGTCTGGTTTTGTGTACTCGGTGGCAAACATGCCGGAACCGATTCAGGTGATCAGCTACGCGGTCCCGGCAAGGTACTTTGTTGCGCTTTTGCGCGGGATATACCTGAAGGGCATTGGGCTGGAGATACTCGGTGCGCAGGCGGCGCTGTTAGGTGTCTTCAGCGTGGGCATGTACGTGATCGCAATTGCGAAGTTCAACAAGAAGTTGGTGCAGCAATGATCGAGCGTATCCGCCACATGCTGATCAAGGAGTTTCTCCAAGTGTTCCGCGACCCGAAGATGCTGCGCGTCATCTTCGTGCTTCCGGTGATCCAGGTATTGATCTTCGGATACGCAGTGACAACCGACGTGCGGCACGTGGCGCTCGCGGTTTTCGACCAAGACAACAGCATTGAAAGCCGAGAAATGGTTGCGCGGTTTGAGAAATCCAAGTACTTCGATGTCGTGGCGCGACCTCGGTCGGAACAAGAGGTGCTCGACGTCTTGAACAACAGCAGGGCCACGGCGCTCCTGCGTTTCGATACGCGGTTCGGGGACGACCTGCGTGCAGGACGCACTGCTCAATTGCAATTGCTGCTGGATGGGACGGACTCGAACACCGCGGGCATTGTAGCGAATTACGCGACGAGAATTGTTGGGGATTACTCGCAGAACGTGCTGCTGGAACGGACGAGCCGGCTGCTCGGCCCCATGCGGCAACCCGGACGTGTTGAAGTTGCGCGCCGGGCATGGTTCAACGAGAACCTTGAGAGCCGGAATTTTTATGTTCCGGGGGTGATTGCGCTGGTCGTGATGCTGGTGAGCTTAATGCTGACGAGCATGGCCGTGGTACGCGAAAAGGAGATCGGTACGATGGAGCAGATCATTGTGACGCCGATTCGTCCGATCGAGTTCATCCTGGGCAAGACGGCACCATTCGCGCTGATTGCGATGGTGAACGTCGTGATCATCTCGCTGGTTGCGGTGTTCTGGTTTGAAATCCCGATTCGGGGAACCGTACTGGTGTTGCTCGCCGGGACTTTGCTTTACCTGCTGAGCACGCTCGGGATCGGGCTGCTGATTTCAACCGTGAGCCAGACGCAGCAGCAGGCAATGATGAGCACGTTTCTGTTTTTCCTGCCGGCGATGATGCTGTCGGGATTTCTTTTCCCAATTGCAAACATGCCGGAGCCGGTCCAGTGGCTCACTTACGTCAACCCGCTGCGCTACTTTCTTGTCGTGATACGCGCCGTGTTCCTTAAAGGAACAGGACTGGACATCTTGTGGCCGCAGTTTCTGGCGCTAGCCATCGTGGGTATAGTAACGTTCACGGTGGCCGTGAGCAGGTTTCGTAAAACGCTGGCGTGAGTTGAAGAGGAGAAATGCGATGAAACGGAATTTCTGGGCCACTGCAATCGTTATCGCCTGCGCAGTCGTGCTAATGCCTTGCGCAGCAGTCGCGCACTGCGACACCCTTGGCGGGCCCGTGATTGCTGATGCTCGACTGGCACTGGAGAAGGGTGATGTCACTCCGGTGCTGAAATGGGTACGGGCAGATGACGAAGCTGAAATACGGCAAGCATTCAAGTCTGCGCTGGCGGTACGAAAGTCAGGACCCGAGCCGAGGGAACTGGCCGACCGATATTTCTTTGAAACGCTTGTGCGCGTGCACCGAGCCGGTGAAGGCGCACCGTACACCGGATTGAAAGCGACACCTCCAGAGCCGATCGTGGCGGCAAGCGATGCCGCACTGGAGAACGCTTCGTCTGATGAGGTAACGACGATGTTGACCAAGGCTCTCTCGGCAGGCGTGCGCAGCCGCGCAGAGCGCGTGATCAAAGCGCGAAAGCACGCAAATGAAAATGTCGCGGCGGGGCGTGAATACGTTGCAGCCTACGTGGATTACGTGCACTACGTCGAAAACGTTTACGCTGCCGTGGCCCGCGGCGGCTCGCACGAACACACGACGGGAGTGACGGCCGAACACACTCACTGAAATGCGCTGGTACGGGTGAGGCCTACCTTCGGCTCAGGAGAGCCTCGCGTGTCTTCCGCAGAGTGAACTCAAGGGAGTCGCGAGGCACGCTCTCGACGAATGGACCGATCATCCAGCCTAGGCCAGTTGGGATGTCACGCGAGAGCGACACAGCCTCACACTGGACGTAGGTGCCGCCATCCCGCTGCTCGAATCTCCAATAAGTGTTCAAGCGCCACATGAACCCCGTGCCATCATCGACTGGCTTCTCTCGTTCGTCTTGTTCGCCGGCATTTTCTACTTCAGTGATGCGGGTCGAATACGATCGGCTGAACGCGCGAGTCGGAGAAAGCGAGCCGTAGTGGACGTCGTAGTTGGTGTTCAGGACGACGGTGATCACCTTGTGGCGTTTCAGGCGGTAGAAGATCCGAAAGTCATTTCCATTCCGGGATATGAGCTGGGAGCGCACAACATCGGGCGCGTAGTATTTATGGTGGTTGTGGTAGTCCTGTACTAGAGCAAGCGTCTGCTGCAAGGTCGCTCCGGGGATGAACACTAGCGCGAGCCAATGGTGGACTAAGCCGTCCGGTACTTCGATCTTCTTCCCGGAATCTAGCGTCTTCATTCGACGGATCACAACCTCGCCCTGCTTCAATCGACGGCCATCAGCCTCCCGCTCAGAGGCATTCAGGCGATCGGCGTAGAGGTACGGACCGGCAGGCGTGAGTTGCATCTCCTGCTCGGCTAAGAGGACGTAACGATTGAACGCGTTGAGGGTGGCTGGCTTCAGTTCTGCTGCACTGGCGGACAGGCAGAGAAGGGCGACGCAGATGCACAGGCAGAGGGCGTGAAAGTGAATTCGCATTCGTATGATCTTCGATGCCATGGCGACCCAATTCTTGTTTGCACGAAGGCTGTGAGGCAATGCACCGCGTTTCACCGATAGATCATCTCGTAAGTTGCTTTGCTGCAACAACCTGCTCAATCCTGTAAACCGCACGTCAGCTTTCATCTGGGCCGAAAGGCGGTAAAGGATGGGCCGCGATACCGTACTTCTCAGCGAGAAAGTCCTGCAACTCCGATGGCAGGACCAAGCTGAGTTCCTGCCAGGTAAGAACCTTGCAGCGGGTTCGCAGATCGGCCTGCTTCACGCAGCGCATAACGCCGTACCAGGCCTCAATCAGATCAGGGCGGCGCGCGTCGGCGAGGACGCAAAAGGCCGAGTCAGTAGCGTGAGCCGCAAGGACGTTGCGAATTAGCTGGTAGGAGCAGTAAGAGGAGCGTGTCTGCGGCAGGGAGCGGCGTTCAAAGACGTCGGCGAAATCACGGTAACTGTTTACAACCTCTCGCGTTTTGACCTGGAAGTCGGGTTCCGTGAGCTTCGCTTCCACGAGAAGGCTGCCCAAGATCATGTCCACTTCCGTGCGGTCGAATCGGCCGTTTTCCAGGGGTACTCTGGCTCTTACCCCGAATTGGGGAACAGCGCCCGGCTCGACGCCGAGGAGCCTGTAGACGCGTCCATCGTCGAACACCTCGGGATAGCAGAACACGTTCATCAGCAGGGCATCGGAGCTGTTGGAGGAGTCCAACTCGCACCAGCGTGCGCGGTCGCTGTGGGGCAACGATGTACGCGCCTGGCTGTGCGGTTTTGACAAGCGCTTGCGCCAGTCAGGATTGGCGTTTATGGCCGCGTATGTTTGCGGCAGGAAGTTCCCGTGTTTAGTGCCGGTCTCAGACGGTTCGTAAGCGACCACCGGCAGTTCGCCATAGCTGAGGCAATGCGGCAGGTTGTGCTTGCAGGCGTAGGCCTGATTGCGCGAACTGAGTTCACGACGCAATTGTGAGGCATAGCCTACGCCGAATGTAGACCCACTAGCGGAGGTCATTGTTGTTCCGTATATCTCGGCGGCTCGCTTTCCAACAAGCCATGCTGTTCAATATACTTTGGCTCGTTCCCTTGTGGTCGCAAGTTTGGGATGGAGGCAACAAAATGCGCCTGGGCCTGAGCCGCCGGCTCCGCTTGAGCATCTTTATTCTGTTTGCAATTACCATGAGCATAGTCCTGACACAATCAGCCGCAGCTGCGGACCAGATGACGTCCGCGCCGAAGCCACCAGTCGCCAAGAAAGTCCCACATGTTACCGAAATCCACAATATGAAGCTGGTGGACGATTACTTCTGGCTTCGCGACAAGCCAAACCCTGACGTGAGGGCGTACATCGAAGCTGAAAACGCCTACACCGATGCGGTGATGAAGCCGACAGCGGAATTGCAGCGCAAGCTGTATGAGGAAATGCTGTCGCGCATCAAGGAGACCGATGTCAATGTGCCTTACCGCGAGGGCGACTACTACTACTACTCGCGAACCGAGAAGGGCAAGCAGTACCCGATTCTTGCCCGGAAGAAGGGAAGCGTCGAAGCACCGGAAGAAATCGTACTTGACGTGAATAAACTGGCGGAAGGGCACACGTTCATGTCTGTGGGCGCATTCAGGCCGAGCCCGGACGGCAACCTGCTTGCGTACTCGACCGACAACACGGGCTTCCGGCAGTACACGATGCAGGTGAAAGACCTTCGCACGGGTAATTTGCTCCCCGACAAAGTGGAAAAGACTGGCTCCGTGGTGTGGGCCAACGATAACAAGACTTTGTTCTATACGGTGGAAGACGCGGCGAAGCGGCAGTATCGGTTGTATCGCCACAAAGTGGGCACAACGGGACCGGACGACCTGATCTACGAAGAGAAAGACGAGCGCTTCGTAGTCCACGCGGAAAAGTCTCGCAGCGAGAAGTACATTTTTCTGGTTTCTTCAAGCCACACAACTAGCGAAGTGCGATACCTTCCGGCGGATGCTCCAACCTCGGATTTGAAAACGGTTGCCGAGCGGGTGCAGGGAGTTGAGTATTATCCGGATCACAACGGCGACCATTTCTACTTCCGCGTGAACGATACCGGGCGCACTTTCCGCCTGGTCAAGGCACCGGTATTGGATCCGTCGAAGAAGAACTGGGTCGAAGTCGTGGCGATGCGTCCGGAAGTCATGCTGGACGACGTTGAGTTTTTCAAGGACTTCTACGTGTCGCACGAGCGGGAAAACGCTCTGGTGCACATCCGAATTACAGACTTACGGAACGGTGAATCTCATCGTGTTCAGTTCCCAGAACCGGCGTACTCGGTGTTTCCTGAAGCGAATCGCGTGTTCGACACGCACGAGTATCGTTATCGCTATCAGTCATTCATCACCTCGTCATCGGTCTTTGACTACGACGTCGAGAAGAGGACGGCGAAGCTCCTGAAACAGACAGAGGTTCTTGGGGGCTACGATCCGAAGCGCTACACCGTTGAGCGCGTCTACGCGACTGCCGCAGATGGCATGAAAGTGCCGATTTCACTCGTGTATCTGAAGAGCGTGAAGAAGGACGGCACCGCACCGATTTACCTCTACGCCTATGGTTCTTACGGGATGCCGATGGACGTCGGCTTCAACTCGAACCGGTTCAGCCTCATCGACCGCGGTGCAGTGTATGCGATTGCGCACATTCGAGGCGGCGGCGATCTGGGTAAGGCATGGCACGATGACGGCAAGATGATGAAGAAGAAGAACACCTTTACGGACTTCATCACGGCCGCCGAATACCTGCTCGCGCAGAAGTACGGGTCGAAGGACCGTCTGGTCATCGAGGGTGGCAGCGCGGGTGGCCTGCTGATGGGCGCGGTAACGAATATGCGTCCGGATCTCTTCAAGGCCGTTATTTCCAAGGTGCCGTTTGTTGACGTGATCAACACAATGCTGGATGAGACCCTTCCGCTAACAATCGGCGAATTCGAAGAGTGGGGCAATCCGAAGAAGAAAGACGAGTTCGATTACATGTACTCGTACTCGCCTTATGACCAGTTGAGAAAGGGTGCGTACCCATCGATTCTGGTGAAAACATCTTTCAACGATAGCCAGGTGATGTACTGGGAACCCGCGAAATACGTAGCGAAGCTTCGGACGCTTAAGACCGACCAGAACCCGCTGCTACTTAAGACCAACATGGGTGCAGGGCACGGCGGTGCATCTGGACGCTACGATTATCTGCACGAAGTGGCTTTTGACTACGCTTTCGCACTGACTCAGATGGGTGCGGCAGGCCCAGTCGAAGCACAACAAAGCGCGAAATAGATTCATCGCTGAGGCGTCGGCGGATCGCTCAATCAGTGTTGTGTGGAGCTGGTTGGGCGATCCGCTGTTTTGTTCAACGTGGCTGTTGGCGGCTCGACGGCGATTCCGATTGCTGCGTTTTTGTGCGAGGCTTTTTCGCTTTCGGCTTGGCCTTATCAGAGGCACCGGTGCTGCTGCTCGTCCCGCCCTGCGCGTTTGGAGTAACATCTGACGCGGTGGTGTTATCAACTCCGAGAGTTCTACCGCCGCCAGCACCTCCAATTTCGGCCCATCCTGCTGCAACTGCGCCCCGTTCGGCAGCCTCCGGAGTCTGGCCAACTTGTTGCCAATTGGGAGGTGCACCGGGCTTTTCTGCGGGGCTTGCGTTATCAGATGGCTGCTTGATCTCGTTGTGCTCTCCCGGTTGTTGGGCCGCACCTGTGCTGGTCTGAACGCCGGGTGTTTCCTGGCCGGCAGAGCCGCTGGTCGTCACGTCGATGTGCGTACCCTGGTTTCCTGTCTTTCCTGTGACCGGCTGCCCTTTCCCTTGCTGTCCGACAGGCTGGCCGGACTGAGCAGCCGGAGGTACCTGATCGCGCTGTGTCTGGGCACATAGAAATCCGACACTGAGTAACAGCATCGCCGTGATCGTGGCTACCTGTCTGAGCATGATTTCACCTGTTCGAATACTGGGCTTACGAATACCCAAGTTTGATGTACTAAATCGGCGTTGCGCGGTTGCGAAACCGAGGCGGCTGGAAAGGAAGATCGTGCACGGAACGTTGGCATCGTTCCGCTCTACTCAGCTAAACTGGTCGGCCATGCTACCCCGAGGGAGTGTAAGCGTCACAGAACTGACGGACCTTTCAATTCTTGACGCGTCCGAGCTGTTGAGGACCGGAGCGATTTCACCGGTGGAACTTACGCGCTCGTGTCTCGGTCGAATCGATCGGCTGAACTCAACGCTGAATGCATTCATTACGGTGACAGCCGAAAGCGCCCTGGTACAGGCAGAGCAGGCAGAAGCGGAGATTCGGCGAGGGGTTTGGCGGGGCCCACTACACGGTATTCCGATCGCGCTCAAGGACCTGATCGACACGGCTGGTGTTCGCACAACTGCTGCCAGCGCCCTGTTCCTGGATCGAGTGCCGGTCGAGGATGCCGAAGTGGTGCGAAGGCTGAAGCGAGCTGGAGCCGTCCTGGTGGGCAAAACGAACCTGCACGAGTTTGCTTACGGCGGGAGCTCGGTCGTGAGCTACTTCGGGCCGGTCAGGAACCCACGCAACGCAGAGCACATCGCGGGTGGATCGTCAGGGGGGTCTGCAGCCGCAGTTGCAGCCGGAATGTGCCTGGGCGCCATTGGTACCGATACTGCCGGATCGATTCGCCTGCCGGCGTCACTGTGTGGAGTAGTCGGGCTAAAGCCTACATATGGTCTGGTCAGCACGCGCGGGATTATCCCTCTTGCATGGTCCTACGACCACTTGGGGCCTATTGCGCGAACTGTTACGGATGCTGCGATCTTGCTTCAAGCCGTGGCTGGGTACGACTCGGAAGACATCTTCAGCCAAGAAGGACTTGGTTGTGATTACAGCGGTTTGGCGCAGCAAAGAATGGAAACATTGAGGGTTGGCATACCAGGCAAGCCTTTCCTTCATGAACTGCACGCGGAGGTGAGGTCGTGCTTCGAGCGTGCACTAGCAGCGGTTCGTCCGCGACTTGCCGACGTCAAAACAGTCGACGTGCCGCTCGAGCCTGATCGGACGGCTGCCAACTGCGAGTCCTATGTCTACCATGCCCGAACTATGGCAGAGCATCCCGAGCGATATCAGCAGTCGACCTTGGTGCGACTGGACACGGGGAAGGACATCAGCGCTTCCCAGTATATTGAGGCTCTCCATCGCCTGTTTCATCTTCGAAGAAATGCGCAGTCGTTGTTCAGTGAAATTGACGTGCTGGTCACGCCAACCGTTCCGGTGCCGGCTCCGAGGATGGAGGAGCTTTTGTCCGACCCGAGCAACCTAAGGGACAACGAAGTGTTGATGTTGCGAAACACACGCCCGTTCAATGTGCTCGGCATTCCGGCAATATCGGTTCCTTGCGGCACAACGTCTACTGGACTACCGGTTGGGCTGCAGATAGCGGCAGGAGCAAGAAGAGAAGATATCCTGTTTATGGCTGCAAGGCTGTTCGAGAGCGCACTCGAAACAGGCCGGCAGCGCTTTTCTGGCAACGATCACACAACTTAATCGACTCTGATCAGATCGGCGGTGAAATGAGTTCGCTCTCTCTCAAGACTTCCGGTGGAACCAACCGGGGCATAATTCGGCAGCACCCGGAGCGCTCAGCCCCGGAAGCACGCAACAGTGTCCTTTTGCAGGGGCAAGTCGCGCACGTTGCGTTCAACGACGGCGATCAGGTTGTCGTAGTTCCATTCACGTATCACTTCGATCCCGCCATTCCCGACCGCATCTTCCTTCACGGCGGCCAGAATAGCCGCGCCTTTCGAGTGATGGCGTCAGGAGCGCCTGTTTGCGTCGAGGTCACCATTGTGGATGGCTTGGTGTACTCGCGGGATGCGCTGTATCACTCCGTCAACTACCGTAGCTGCGTGTGTTTCGGGCGCGCTCAGGAGATCCGAGAGGCAGATCGCAAAGCGATAATTCTGCGCGACATGATCAGGCGCTACTTTCCTGGTCGCGAGGAGGGACGGGATTACGTCGCCGCTTCGGAGGCACAACTACACGCCACCGCACTGTTTGAAGTGATGATTGAGGAGTCGAGTACAAAAATGCGTGCAGGCGGTCCGAAAGGCCCAAACGACAACTCCTCTCCCGGTTCACACACGTTCGGCATTGTGGAATTGAAAGTTACACCTGTTGATCCGCGAACTGCGGCTGAGGCCGAAGAAGGAGCATGATGAGAAAACGTGGAAGTCGGCGTCGACTTCCACCATTCTTGAGTAGTCGCGCTCCCAACTAAGCGACATCTTTCCAAGTGGCGCGATTCAGCACAGCCTTGATTGTGCTTACACTAACGCCGTACTTCTTGCCGAGTTGTTCGGGAGTGCTTGTTGCTGAGGACGATTGCGACCTGATTTCACGAACAGTTTCTGCCGTCAGCTTGCCTTTTTGACGCTTCTTTCTACTCGTGCTGGTTGTTTGTTTGTGCCTGTTGATTGTGCGCTTTGACTTCTCTGCATCTTCTTGCTCCGAAGTTTCAGCGGCATGACCGTCGGTGTGCGGACCACCTGCACCCAGACGAATGTGTGAAGAATTGCCGGGAATAGCTCTCGACATCTGAACAGCTCTTTCAGACCTGAGGTGGAGTAGCCTAGCTTCAAAAACATACTCCTGCATTGGTGAGGGCACTCGCAATCGGGAGATTACGGAAGTTTTTAGCGCCTTGTCAGGGAATCCCCCCACAGCACAAAACACGGTGGCCGCTGGTCGGGTACTTTTACGCGGGCATCGAAACTAACTATGATCGGGCATCGAGATCAGGGTCGTGCCATGGAAAAGCGGATTGGAGTAGCGATCATAGATGATCACGCAATTCTGCGATCCGGCCTGCGAATGCTGATCAACGCGCAAAACGACATGTACGTTGTTGCCGAGGGATCAAATGCTTCGGACCTCTGGCGCATCCTCAACTCTGGCGTGCCGAATGTCGTGCTGCTGGATATTGGGCTTCCAGGCAAAAGTGGATTGCAGGTGATTGAGCAGGTACGTGAGAAGGACCCCGCAGTCAAAGTGATAATTCTGACGATGCATCGCGACCTTGCCATGGTCCGTTCGGCGCTGGCGTCCGGTGCCGCAGGGTTTGTCTCGAAGGAATCTGCTGATACGGACCTTCTTTCCGCAATTCGGGCTGTTCAGAAAGGCGGGCTCGTTCTGGATCCAGAGATGGCCAAGCACCTGTTGCAAGCGCGCGAGCACATCGGCACGGTTCAGGCAGATCCTTTGAGCGAACGCGAGCGACAGGTTGTGAAGCTACTTGCCCGGGGTCTCAGCAACCAAGAAATTGCAGCTCACATTAGTATCAGTGTTAAGACGGTGGAGACCTACCGCGCTCGTATTGCCGAAAAGATTGGAATGCGCACTAGAACTGACATTGCCAGGTACGCTTTCGCTACGGGCATGTTGAACGGTGACGATTTCCTGAACAATGACTTACGTGCCGCTTGAGTTCGCGTTACGCCTTATGCAGCGGACCGGGTCGGGATGGTAGGTTGTTGTTCTGATAAGAGACTTCGATATCCGCGATCTTTGAGCCATCGCTCAGCTGCTTCTTGAGCTTGCCAACGCTGATGATCCGTAAGCTCGTTGTGCAACGACGCAACCGCAGCTCGGCTCTTCTCGTTCATGTCAGCACTAACATTTTCTGCGATAAGGAACCACATGTACGCGCTCGCAGGATCTCGCGGAACACCGCGGCCATCGCGATAAATTTCCCCGAGTGAGAACGTAGGCGCTATTAGTTGTTCGGCCGCTGTCTGGTAGGACTGGAGCACCTCAACATCACTGGCCGGCATTCGTATCGCCTCCGCGGCGGTTTCTTGCTGCTGAGCCAGGTTGCTGACGGCATAAAGTATCAGTTCGACTCGGCTCGACACCCCGAGTTTATCGAAAATCCGAAACAGGTAGTTCTTGACGGTATTCTCGCTGATGTCAAGTCGGTCGGCGATCTCGCGGTTCGTAAGGCCTTCGGAGACACACCGAACGACATCTTCTTCCCGTCTAGAGAGCAACTCGATTCCACGAGCGTCAACCAGACGAAACGATCGCGGGTCACCCAAAGCCTCGACGGCGTAGCTGAAGTCCTTGTTGCTCGCCCAGATTTGACCTGCGTGAACGGCTAAGATGCACCTTCGAAGATAAGTCACCGATGTCGTACGCGAGAATATGCCGCGTACTCCTGCCCGGAACGCTTCGATCACGGTCTCTCTTCTGGGTTCCTCGGTGACAAGGATCACCTTGATGCGATCGGAAGTGGCGCGTAACCTGCGAGCCAAGTTACACGCTTCGCTGCACTGTTGATCCGTTGCAGCAATCAATAATGCGACATCAGATCGGCTCGCGGCCATAACGGCTTCTTCTATATTGGATCCGTTGTACACGATTGCGAAACGCTCACGCTTCAACGCGTCAGCTAGTAGCTGCGCACCCATCCGAGTGGAGTCGACAATGACCAGATAGGCGTTGGGCTTAGTGTCCGTGAGTCGGTTTGCTTTCACACTCATGCTGAAAGATGCGTTGCTGGCATCCGGATAAAGTTTGCTTAGGACCATGCTTAAGATGCGCGAATGAGCACCGGTGCTATGCTGACGGGCGCTTTTCATAGTTCACCCGCGCAGCACCCTGCCGTCGACCTCGTGTGACATGATCCCGTCCAAAGTTGGGGGGGCAACACGGGCCTACCTTAGTTTAGAGAAAACTTTACCCTGTCACGTACCTGCCGGACGTCGGTTCTATCTCGCCGTCGCGCTAGAACGTATGGCGAGCGTTGCGGTTGAAACTCCCGGGCATTGAAAGCCTGCGTCAGGTGTGGGTCGCCGCACGATACTCTCCCATCATTTCGTGCAATTGTTTTGAGCACTCATGCCGGGTACTGTACGCAGAACGTCGCTGATCGGGACGAGCACAATGAGAGGCAAGGAATAGCACGGATGCCGACTGGAGTGCGTGTGAGACGCAGGCGAACGATGCGATATCCGGTCCGTGCCGCAGTCCTGTTCAGTTGGACGACTTCCGGTGAACTCAGGCGAGGAGCGGGATTCACTCACGACTTGTCGATCACTGGGGCTTACGTGGTTTCTGAGAGCGGCTGTGACGTGCAGGTGGGCCAGCAAGTCTGGCTGGAAGGGGTGTTGCCGCCGTTGGTGATTCACGGCGAAGGCATGAGCTTTCGCGCGCAGGGCGTAGTGGTACGGAAAGGGAGCCAACGGGAACAACCGGGATTCGCTGTAATGGCGGACCTGGAGTTCGCTGAAAAGCGAAGCGTTTGTTGAGGGTGACTTCGATCGAGAGGCGAGCCTGGCAGTGCTCAGCCGCGTTCCCGTTGGTCGAGACGGTTTTAGAGTTCGTCCCACGAGCGATGGGACTGAGAGGGCGAAGCTGTGGGCGGAGTGGTCAGCACAAGGATAGGACATGTTGATGGTGGCGCGTTCACCGGTGGAGAGGCCCTGAAGAGGGCTGAGCGTGATTTTCGTGACGAGTCACATTGGTATGCTCTACAGACGCGTTCTCGACATGAAAAACGGGTTGCTGCCGAACTAAGTGAGAAAGGTGTCGAAGTATTTCTTCCTCTTGTCCGGGATGTGCGGCGCTGGAGTGACCGGCGCAAGCTTGTAGAGATGCCGCTGTTTTCATGTTACGTCTTTCTTCGCGCCACACTTACACCAATGACCCGGGCGAGTGCGGTTCAGGTGCCTGGAGTCCTCAGCTTTGTAGGGTTCAACCACACACCCTCGGTTATTCCATCTGCGCAAATCGAGAATATACAAGCGGTGCTTGCGGGCAAACACGCCTGCTCTGCACACGAGTTCTTAAGAGTTGGACAAAGAGTGCGGATTCGCGGCGGATCGTTGAACGGGATAGAGGGCATTCTGGTCGGACGCAATGGAGACCGCAAACTAGTCGTATCAATCGACCTAATCCAGCAGGCCATGGCCGTTGTCATTGAAGGGTACGCCATAGAACCTGCTTAACGCGTTGCCGGTAGAATGGCTCTCGACTTCTATAAGCTTCGGGAACAACCGTTCGGAGTAACCCCGAACCCGCGCTATCTCTATCCAACCAGGACTCACAGGGAGTGCCTGGCTTCGCTCATTTGCGGAATCGAGAACGGAGCCGGCTTCTCAACGTTGATATCAGAACCTGGAATGGGGAAGACAACGCTGCTCGTTGACTTAGTGAAGACCTACCAGGAAGTTGCTCCCACGGCTTACATCTTCAATACTCAATGCACAGGCCGTGAACTGCTACGTCAGATTGCTGAGGAGTTTCATCTTTCGGCATCGCAGAGCAACTTCGCGCAGCTCCACAACGAGTTGAAGATGTTCCTCGTGCGTCATGCGTCGATCCACCCAGTGCTGGTGGTCGTTGACGAGGCACACAACTTGGAAGAGTCGGCGCTCGAGACGGTGCGACTGTTGTCGAACTTCGAGTTGCCCGAGCAGAAACTCTTGCACATCGCCTTGGCTGGGCAGTCCGGATTGGCAGAGAAGTTGAGAAGCCCAAGTCTGACGCAGCTGAAACAACGTATCACGATCATGACGCACTTGAGACCGCTCTCACAAGAGGAGGTTGCAGGGTACGTCGAACACAGACTAAGGTGCAGCGGTTACTCGGGCCCGGCGCTTTTCTCGCCGAAAGCGCTGATGAAGATCACCGAAGTATCCAACGGTATTCCGCGTCTCATAAATCAGATCTGTTTCAATGCGTTACTTCTGGGTTCGTCGCTAAAGTGCACACGCATCGGAGCGGAGATCATTGACGAAGTGGCCGCCGATTTGCAGTTGAACGTGAGAGCCGGGAGTCGCTGGTCTGGTTACGATTTAGCCGATAGACGCGGCAAAGCTGGGATTAGCCGCTTCTCCAATTCGCAACCAAGCACCTGGCCAGAAGAAGCTAGTAGCGAAGATCCCCGAGCGTCATCACGCGTGAGTGCACCGGGGATGGCGCATGAACAATCAGGCGACACGGATGGTGGCCGGCATACCAAATTCGCTTCAGCGGCTGCCAATTCGTCGCGCCACTTGTCAAGTGAGAGTCCCGAACCGAATGGAACGGCTGCCGAACATGCGCCCGAACACCAGGCAATGGCGGGCGGGCCGCAACTGGTTGCGACAGTTGAGCGCCCCGACACGCCCAATCCTGAGCAGCATGGTGAGAAGCGAATCTCGGAGCTGTCGATCGACCCTTTTCGGTTCGATCGCAGTCGCTTAGCCAAGGCAATGGCGATAGCCGCTGGATGCTTGCTGGTTGCGCTACTTGTTGCGCTGCTGATCTGGCGAAATCCCGAGCGGTGGAGCACTGCTGCCCGGTTTGGCGACTCATCACCGGCGATTGTCCCTGCGGAGTCCTCGACAGCACACACCGAAGCGAGTACCGATGAAGCAGCGCGGATTGCAGAAACCAGCGATGACAATGGTGATGATAAGGGAATGAGCCCCAGCCCGCAGCGATCAAGTATTAAGCCTCGCGAGAACACGAGAAAAGGTGCAGCACCAACGAAGAAGGAGGATTCGACAGAATCGACCGAAGAAGACGCTTCCGACGTGACAGTGACTCACGTCCCGATTCAAATCCGTCGTGGAGAAGCACTGCCCGCCGAGGAGGTCCAAGCGTCTGAGATGGTTCCGCCGACGATCCAGCCGGCTAACGATTCGGTGGGACTGGAGATGAGCACGACGCTAGCAACACCGTCGCTCGATTCAGCAGCGGCGACTCCAGGCGCTCCTGCGGAGACGCGCAGTGGCGAGTTGATCAGCTCAACAAAGCCGGTTTACCCACGCGAAGCGTTGGCCCTGAGAAGAGAGGGCGCGGTCGTACTCGAGCTGGAAGTGGATGCGGGGGGAAAGGTGTCGGGAGTACGCACGATCAGCGGTGACCCTGTACTGGCCGTTGCAGCCACCCAAGCGGTGCGCCGATGGAGATACCGCCCGTACGAGGTCGACGGCAAGCCATCGCCGATGCGTGCTGGCGTAACGATCGAGTTCAAGCTGGCCCGATAGCAGTCCGTTACGCTCCGAAAGGACAGGAATAGATACTGCCAATGAGCAAAAATTTCGAGCTGTTGGAACGCGCCCAAAGCTTGTTGCAGCGCACCGCTTTGTTTGCCGCTACTGCCGCTTCTACCCCAGTGAACGGACGAGAGGCACCGGTATTCCCACGTGATCAGTACGGTGACGAAGAGAACATCGACATTGCTGGTGATCAACAATCAGACGTTGCTGGCGATCAAGAATCAACGGTGATGCCGAAGCTGCCATGCGCTGAGCTGAGCTCCGCAGAAAAACGAGAATTCTTAAAGTTGGTAAGCGGACTCTTTCGGCCGAGTGACCCGAAAGCACCCCGTGCAGTAGCCGTGGCCGGCGTGAACGACCATTCGTCATCAGCTCACGTCGTTGCCTGTACTGGGGAACTCCTCGCGGAACAAGTGCCGGAGGCGGTTTGTGTGATCGACCTAGACTTCCACAGCGGTGATCTGCACCGGCATTTCGGACTGGCCCGCGGTGAGGGGTTCTCGGAGGCACTAAAGCGACCCGGAAGTATGCGTAATTACTGCAAGCGTATTATGGGGAACTTGTGGGTACTGAGCAGCGGTTCAAGTGTCGACCAAGACGGCTTGGGGCGCGACCGACTGCATGCACGACTGGCCGAGCTCAGGGAAGAGTTCGGTTACTGTCTGCTGGTGGTGCCGCCAATCGGAAATTCAGGTGAGACGCTGTTCCTGGGACGAATGATTGACGGTGTTTTGTTAGTGCTGGAAGCCAACACTACTCGCCGCGATTCTGCAGTAGCAGCCGTGGAAATGCTGGCGAACGCTCACGTGCCGGTTCTCGGCTCGGTTCTGAAGAACAGAACTTTTCCCATCCCGCAGTCGGTTTACGAGAAACTCTAGAGATCATCGCGCGACTCGTTCCTGTGCTCGAAGCCGCGCCGGCAATGGTCCGGTCGAGATGAACACTCTCCTTCAACAACAAGTCACACACGCTCCCACGCGCTCGAGCTTGCGCGCTAATCTTCGGTTGACGGAGGTTGCATACAGTGACTATGCAAGCGTCGCTGCGCTGACTGCCAGTTTCGGGCTGAAGAGTGACACCTACGCCGACTGGCAACACCTCTGGCGCGACAATCCGGCTCGTAAGCAATATCCAGAGTCGCCAATGGGCTGGGTTCTGAGAACTGAAGACGAAGTCGTCGGATATCTGGGTAGTGTGCCGCACATGTATGAGTATGGAGGTCGCCCGCTTCTCTCGGCGTCAGGCCGTGCTTGGGTTGTGACAGAGCAACATCGCGGTTCTGCTCTTTTGCTGGTAGCCAAATTCCTTACCCAAAAGAACGTGGATCTCTTCCTTAACACGAGTGCGAACTCGAGATCATTCAGAGTGCTTGAGGCCTTCGGGATGACCCGGGTACCCGCCGGGCATTGGGACGAACGAACGGTGTGGATTACCCAGCCTGCGAAGATGCTGGCCCGGCGCCTGCGCGGGAAAGGCGTGCCGGCCTCACGGGCGCTCGGCCGTTTGCTTGCTCCGCCACTCGTCTTGCGCAGCGGCCTCCGCAACTTGCATCGGGCGAGATTTCACGGTTTAGAGATTGAACGCAGCGGCGCCTTCGACCACCGCTTTGATGACTTCTGGAAT
>Ga0196970_1000658_pt1 | contig 35973 bp, 27 predicted proteins | sample S1v_513CmetaG_FD_148672 | JGI IMG/M metagenome (GOLD analysis project Ga0196970, IMG submission 148672) | Soil microbial communities from Anza Borrego desert, Southern California, United States - S1+v_5-13C | ecosystem: Environmental > Terrestrial > Soil > Desert | place: USA: California... | reverse complement strand
GTCAACGGTGAAGAAATCAGCCAGAACGAGCTGAGCCAGGCCGTTGACATGCAACGCCGTCAGCTGATGCAACAGTTGGGCAAAGACTTCGATGCTTCCTTGCTCGATGAAAAAATGCTCCGCGAATCGGCCCTCAAGGGTCTGATCGATCGCAAGCTGCTGTTGCAAGGTGCCGAACAGGCCAAATTCGCTTTCTCCGAAGGTGCACTCGATCAGGTGATCCTGCAAACGCCTGAATTCCAGGTGGACGGCAAGTTCAGTTCCGAGCGTTTCGACCAGGTGATCCGTCAGCTGGGTTACAGCCGCATGCAGTTCCGCCAGATGCTGGCTCAGGAAATGCTGATCGGCCAACTGCGCGCGGGTGTCGCGGGCAGCGGTTTCGTGACCGACGCCGAAGTGCTGGCATTCGCCCGTCTGGAAAAACAGACCCGTGATTTCGCCACGCTCAACGTCAAGGCTGACCCGGCAGCGGTGAAGCTCACCGACGACGAGGTCAAGGCTTACTACGATGAGCACGCCAAAGAGTTCATGACCCCGGATCAAGTAATCATCGATTACGTCGAACTGAAGAAGGCTTCGTTCTTCGACCAGGTCGCCGTCAAGGATGAAGACCTGCAGGCCGCATATCAGAAAGAAATCGCCAACCTGTCGGAACAGCGTCGTGCGGCGCATATCCTGATCGAAGTAAACGACAAGACCACCGAAGCTCAGGCCAAGGCGAAGATCGACGAAGTCCAGGCGCGCCTGGCCAAGGGCGAGAAGTTCGAAGCGCTGGCCAAAGAGTTCTCGCAGGATCCGGGTTCGGCCAACAATGGCGGTGACTTGGGTTACGCAGGCCCTGGTGTTTACGATCCAGCGTTCGAAAAAGCCCTGTACTCGCTGGGCAAAGATCAAGTCTCCGAGCCGGTTCGCACCGATTTCGGTTATCACCTGATCAAATTGCTGGGTGTCGAAGCGCCTGAAGTGCCGACTCTGGCCAGCCTGAAAGACAAACTGACCCGCGAGCTGAAAGCCGCACAGGTCGAGCAGCGTTTCGTTGAAGCGACCAAGCAACTGGAAGATTCGGCGTTCGAAGCGTCTGACCTGGCGCAGCCAGCAGCGGATCTGAAGCTGACCGTGCACACGTCCAAGCCGTTCGGCCGTGAAGGTGGCGAAGGTATTGCGGCCAACCGTGCCGTGGTCACCGCGGCATTCAGCCCTGAAGTGATTGATGAAGGTGCCAACAGCACCGCCATCGAGCTGGATCCGGAAACCGTGATCGTGCTGCGCGCCAAGGAACACCTGAAGCCTGCGCAGCTGCCGCTGGAAAGCGTGAATGCGGCGATCCGCACCCAGTTGACCAAAGAGCATGCCAGCGCAGCCGCCAAGACCCGTGCCGAGAAGCTGATTGCTGATCTGCGCGATGGCAAGGCTCCACTGGACAAGGCGATTGACGGTCAGAGCTGGAAAGTCACCGAAGCGGCTACCCGTGGTCAGGAAGGTGTTGATCCAGCGGTGTTGCAGGCGCTGTTCCGCATGCCGAAGCCGGCCGCCAAGGACAAGCCGACCTTCAGCAGTGTGACGCTGCCGGACGGTAGCCTGATGATCGTGCGCTTGAACGGCGTTAACGAAGCGGCGGCGCCGACCGATGAAGAGAAGGCGCAGTACCGGCGGTTCCTGGCTTCCCGTGAGGGGCAGCAGGATTTCGCGGCGTATCGCAAGCAGTTGGAAAGTCAGGCGGATATCGAGCGGTTCTGATTGCTGACTGGAGACATGGGAGCCCCGGCCTTTTTTAGGTCGGGGCTTTTTTTTGCGCCTTGGCGGCCTTTGGGCCGACCAGGCTTTGGTTGTTTTGGGTGTATATCCGTTGCTGCGGTAACGGCGGCTTAGGGTTCCGCCCTTACGGCGGGTCACCTTTTTCAAACGCCAAAAAGGTAACCCAAAACGCTTGCTCCTACGTACGGCCCTCGCAGGCTCGGGTCCCTTCGCTCCGGGACTGATCCGGGCGCAGCGGCTACGGTTTGCTGCGCTGCACCTCCTTCCGCTGTGTCTGGCTGCGCCAGACGGTCGCTGCGCTCCCACGCCCGGATCAATCCCTCCGCTCAGCCTTCCGATGTCGCTGGTGACGCAAGATCAAAAGCACTCGAGCTAACGCTCATTGTTGAGTGGTTAGAGGCGGGTGGCTGGCTTGAGATTGGTGGTGTGGCTGCCCCTCACCCCAGCCCTCTCCCGAGGGAGAGGGAGCCTGTTTGTGGGCCGTTCAAAACTTGTGTTCGACTCGATATTCCAGGTCGGCGTACCTTTCGCATCCACCCCGATCAGTCCCCTCTCCCTACGGGCGGTCCGACGTTTCGGGAGGGCTAGGGTGAGGGGCTTTTGCTTTTGACCTTGAACCGTTGGCAGTGAATCAAGATCAACAGCGGGTAAGCTGCCACGTGGCCTTGTGGTGCACCCGATCCCTTGTGGGAGCTTGCCTGCAAGCGATGGCGGCGTGACAGTCGACCACTCCATGGCCGATGTACCCGATTGAAACTCTGGAGCTAACTTGGCGGCGCCGGAAGGCCGTACAGTGAACGATCCTTCCCTCTTGCACTCAATCTTTCTGTGCTGGCGCGCCAGCGCGCGTGTGATGAGCCTCGAATTGAAGTTGTAACCGTTTCAAGACACTATTCCATGCGCCGCGGGGTTGCGATCTGTTGCACAATACGCCCCGGACTGTTTTCTCTCAGGATGTTCAATGTTGATTTCCATTCCCTTGCGTGTAGCCGGGTTGGCGCTGTTGTTGGCTGCCGTTGCCGGCTGTTCGAAAGACAAGCCGATGTATGAGCACGAGAACTTCGATGACTCCGGTACGTTTTCGCGCAATTATCCGGTGACGGATGTGGCCAGTTGCGAAGCGGCGCGGCGGGCGTTGCTCAGTCAGGGCTACATCATTACCAGCAGCGATCCGAAACTGGTCAGCGGGCACAAGAGCTTCCAGCAGACCGGCGATACCCACATGGAGATCAGCTTCAATGTGGTCTGCGCCGATGACGGCAGCGCCGGGCACCATGCGACGATGTTTGCCAATGCCTTGCAGGATCGCTATGCGCTGAAGAAGACCAACAACTCGGCCAGTCTCGGCGTAGGTGTGTTGGGCTCGGTGTCGATGCCGATCGGCTCGTCTGACGATTCGATGGTCAAGGTCGCCAGTGAAACGGTGACTGCGCAGAAGTTCTACGAGCGGTTCTTCACCCTGGTCGAACAGTTCCTGCCGGCGGATGCGAAGAAGGCGGCGCATATCGAGGAGAAGCCCAAGGCTGACCTCGGTGTGCCTGAAGCGAAAGCGACGCCTGCACCGGCACCCGCGCCGTTGGTGCCGACACCGGCAGCGGAACCTGCGGCAACGCCTGCGCCTGCACCTGCTGCTGAGCCTGCGCCAGCTCCGGCGGAAACCGCGCCAGTCGATTCCCAGCCGGTGGCGCCGCCTGCGGAGCCGGCGCCGATTACGCCAGCGCCCGTTGAAGAGCCAGCGCCGGCCAGCGAAACCATCACACCGCCAGCAAACCCGGACATTCCGCCGCCGTCCGAGCCGATTCCGGCGATGCCTGCGTCCGGTCAATAACCGCAATTCCCTGTAGGAGTGAGCCTGCTCGCGATAACGTCAGACCTGTCAACATTATGCTGGCTGATCCAACGCTATCGCGAGCAGGCTCACTCCTACACTGATTTGCGCCCGGCTATATCTGGTTACATTCCCCTGACAATCCCACCACGATAAATCCCCAACCACCTGCTACGTTTTATTCATGAAGGCCACGTTTCACTGTTCCTTCATACGGGCACTTTATGCTCGGGCCACAGGTCGATTGATCAGGCCATTTTTCATAGCGAGCGGTTGGGGGATTTTACGATGGATGAATATCAAGAAGAACTGCTCGAATACCAAGCCTACGAACTGGATCAACCCGAACCCGCAGACGACGCAACCGAGCTTTAAGCTTCGGCTTGCAGCTTGAAACTTGCAGCTGATTCAAGCCCGTATGCGATGACGGCGGCGAAACTCGCCCGGCGTCTGGCCGCTCCAGCGCTTGAACGCTCGCTGGAATGCTTCGGCTGAAGCAAAACCGAGCAGGTAAGCAATCTCGCCGAAGGCCAGTTCGGTGTCGCGGATGTAGGTCATCGCCAGATCCCTGCGCGTGTCGTTGAGGATGGCGCGAAATTGCGTGCCTTCCTCGGCCAGTTTGCGTCGCAGTGTCCAGGTCGGCAGTTTCAGGCGTGCCGCGACTTCTTCCAGGTCCGGTTCGCGGCCACCGTTAAGCAGCGGCCCAAGCAATTGCGTGATGCGTTCGCGCAGGCTGCGGGTTCGCGTCAGTTGCTCAAGTTCCCGTTCACACAGCTGCAGCAGATGCCGCCAGGTACTGGGGCAATGCTCGGGGTTGCGCTGCGCAAGGCTGTCCAGATTCAGGCGTAATTGGTTGCCCTCGGCACCAAACTGGATCGGGCAATCGCCGAGCGAGCTGTAGGCCTGGCGATAATCGGGCTCGGAAAATTCGATCTCGATGCGCTCGGCCCGCAGCGGCTGACGGCTCACGGAGGAGAGCTGATTGAGCCAGCCTGCCACGATTGAATCGACGACAAAGCGGTTGTAAGCGTTGTACGGGCTGATCGAATAGAAGCGCAGCCACGCGCCGTGAGCATCTTCGTGAAAGCTCGACTGGCCGCGATAGTTCGAGCCGTACAAGGGTTCGAAACGGATCAGGCAGCGCGCAGCTTCGCGCACGGTCGGCGCTTGCGCCGCGGTGACACCAGCGAGGCCGGCCTGGCTCAGGCGACTGAGCTGGCCCATGCGCAAACCCAGCGCTGCATCGCCAGTCAACTGAATCGCTGCGTGGCCCAGGCGCATGTAGCGAGGGATCGACAAGCGCGCGCCGGCTTCGGCCAATCGTGCTGCGTCGAGGCCGTATTGTTCCAGCAGTGGCTGTGGGTCGAGGCCATGACTGCGCACGGCGTCGTCGAGGCTGTGAACGAAGCCTACCGACAGATCACCAAGGCGCATCGGCTGGGGCTTCATGGCTTACAACCAGATATTCAGCAGACGCGCGCCACGGGCATCGCCATCGGCAAAATGCTGACCGTTGCTGCTGAGGAAGCTTTGGCCGGAGCTGGTCTTGTCCCAGAATTGCCCGTGCAGAAATACGCTGATGCCGGCAATCGCCCGACTGCTCGGTGGCTGGGCGGTGAGGGTCAGGCGATGCCAGGCCTGGCCTTCAGTGACTTCACCGGGCTTGAGGCTTACCGAACCGGGCGTGCTTGAGCCTTTGTAACCGCGCCACGGCTGGTTCCAGGCATTCTGGCCGAATAACTGCGCCGGCACCGCCACCAACTTCGCGTTTTGCTCGTCGAGCGTGCGGTAGTTCTGTGGGTACCAACTGTCGCTGCCGATCAACACGCCGAGACGTCCCGCCGGGGTGTCGACCACGTTGATGCGCTCTTTGTCCTCGGCCTGTATCACGTCACGCTGAGCGAACACGGGGTGCATCTGGCGCTGCGGCTGGCCAAGTGGCACGCCGTCGCGGCCGAACACCACGCTGCTGTTGTAGAGCGAGCCACTGCCCGGTCTGAGCCGTCCATCGCGAATCTCCGGCTCCGGCAATACGATCGAGCCGGCCACCAGGGTCACGCGAAATTCCTTGGCCAGACCGCCGAACAGCGCCTGGTATTGCTTGGCCATGGATTTGGCTTTCATGCGCAGATGGGCGTCATTGCGACGGTCATTGCCGCTGGCGCGCAGCCAGGCGCGAGCGAACAACAACGGATTGCTTGCCGCTAGCCAGTTCATCGCCTCGTCAACGGTCGGGGCTTGATACAGCTCGTCTTTTTCGCCGCTGAGCAGCAGCCAGGTGCCGATGTTTTCCGGCAAGACCACGACGGTTTTCTCGTTCAGCAAGCCTTGATCCTGCGCTTGCTGCAAATAGGCGGCGAGTTTGCGGTGCAGGCGTTCGGGGCTTTGATAGTCGGTGGGAAACAGTTCGGGCTGGATGCCCAACAGATTGCCGCGGTCGGCGGGTGTGCCCTGGTCGACCGCCAGTTTTATGCGCAGGTCCGACAGGTAATGCCCGGCCGGCCGGTCCGCCGCCCACATTGCGTAGGTGGTGAGGGCAGCCACAAGGGCCATGGAAAACGTCAGGTACAAAAGTTTGCGCATGAAAACCAACAACGACCGGGTGCAGGGTATGGCGACTAGGGTAGGGCGCATGGCCGCGATTGCCAAGGGGCGCTGCGCATTTGGATCAATAAGTTGTCAGTTACGGTCATTGAGCCACAGCGAGGCGGCTCTTAGTCTGTCGAACATGAATGACGCGCGCCGCAGAGCGCTCGCAACTTTTCCGTGATCGCTCGTTGTGGAGTTACCGATGACCGCCGCTCATTACCCGCACCTGTTGGCCCCGCTGGACCTGGGATTCACTACGCTGCGCAACCGCACCCTGATGGGCTCGATGCACACTGGCCTTGAAGAGAAACCCGGCGGTTTCGAGCGCATGGCGGCGTACTTTGCCGAACGTGCGCGTGGCGGTGTCGGCCTGATGGTCACTGGCGGTATCGGCCCGAATGACGAGGGCGGCGTGTATTCCGGCGCAGCCAAGCTGACCACCGAAGAGGAAGCGCTCAAGCACCGTATCGTCACCCGCGCGGTGCACGAGGCCGGCGGCAAGATCTGCATGCAGATTCTTCACGCCGGCCGTTATGCCTACAGCCCGAAGCAGGTCGCGCCGAGTGCAATCCAGGCGCCGATCAACCCGTTCAAGCCCAAGGAGCTGGACGAGGAAGGCATCGAGAAGCAGATCACCGATTTCGTTACCTGTTCGGTGCTGGCGCAGGCTGCCGAGTACGACGGCGTCGAAATCATGGGCTCCGAAGGTTATTTCATTAACCAGTTCCTCGCCGCGCACACCAACCACCGCACCGACCGTTGGGGCGGCAGCTACGAAAACCGCATGCGCCTGCCGGTGGAAATCGTGCGCCGGGTGCGCGAAGCGGTGGGCCCGAACTTCATCATTATCTTCCGTCTGTCGATGCTCGATCTGGTCGAGGGCGGCAGCACCTGGGACGAAATCGTCACCCTGGCCAAAGCCATCGAGCAGGCCGGCGCGACCATTATCAACACCGGGATCGGCTGGCACGAAGCGCGAATTCCGACCATCGCCACCAAAGTGCCGCGCGCTGCATTCAGTAAAGTCACGGCCAAGCTGCGCGGCTCGGTGAGCATTCCGCTGATCACCACCAACCGCATCAACACCCCGGAAATCGCCGAGCAGATTCTCGCCGAGGGCGATGCCGACATGGTCTCGATGGCGCGGCCGTTCCTTGCCGATCCGGATTTCGTCAACAAGGCCGCCGAAGGCCGAGCCGACGAAATCAACACCTGCATCGGCTGCAACCAGGCGTGCCTCGATCACACCTTCGGCGGCAAGCTCACCAGTTGCCTGGTCAACCCGCGCGCCTGTCATGAAACCGAGCTGAATTACCTACCGGTGCAACAGATCAAGAAGATCGCCGTGGTCGGTGCCGGCCCTGCCGGTTTGTCCGCCGCGACCGTGGCCGCCGAGCGTGGCCATCAGGTGACGCTGTTCGATTCGGCCAGCGAAATCGGTGGCCAGTTCAACATCGCCAAACGTGTGCCGGGCAAGGAAGAGTTTTTTGAAACCCTGCGTTACTTCAAGCGCAAGTTGCAGACCACCCATGTCGAGGTGTGCCTGAACACCCGCGTCGACGTGGCGAAACTGGTCGAAGGCGGTTACGACGAGATCATTCTCGCCACGGGCATCGCCCCGCGTGTACCGGCGATTCCGGGGGTCGAGCATGCCAAGGTGCTGAGCTACCTGGACGTGATTCTCGAGCGTAAACCGGTAGGCAAACGCGTGGCCGTCATCGGCGCTGGCGGTATCGGTTTTGACGTTTCGGAATTCCTTGTCCATCAAGGCGTGGCGACCAGTCAGGATCGCGCGGCCTTCTGGAAGGAGTGGGGCATCGATACGCAACTTGAGGCCCGCGGTGGTGTTGCCGGCATCAAAGCTGCGCCGCATGCACCGGCGCGCGAGGTGTTCCTGTTGCAGCGCAAGAAAACCAAGGTCGGCGACGGCCTCGGTAAAACCACCGGCTGGATTCACCGTACCGGTCTGAAGAACAAGCAGGTGCAGATGCTCAACAGCGTCGAATACCTCGGTATCGATGACGATGGGCTGCACATCCGCATCGGCGAAACCGGTGAGCCGCAAGTGCTGGCGGTGGACAACATCGTGATTTGCGCGGGGCAGGATCCGCTGCGCGAATTGCATGATGGCTTGGTCGAGGCGGGGCAGAACGTGCATTTGATCGGCGGCGCCGATGTGGCGGCAGAATTGGATGCCAAGCGCGCAATCAATCAAGGCTCGCGGCTGGCCGCTGAGCTTTGAGCTCAGCGCCGGACCTGTAGGAGTGAGCCTGCTGGCGAAGGCGCAATGTCAGTCAATTTATAAGTCGCCTGACACGACGCTTTCGCGAGCAGGCTCGCTTCTACAGGGACTGGCGTACGCTGGCAGATTTTTAACGCCTGGCTGTTAAGATGCCGGCTCTTTGCTACAGAGCCGGCATCCATGCTTTTGCCCCCCGCCAACTGGCTACCCCAAGCCCCTCTCGAACACCTTCGCCTGGACTGGCTCAGCGCTGCCGGCATCGAAGTGGCAATCCTGCGGCTCGACCGGATCGACCCGCTGATCAGCGGCAACAAATGGTTCAAACTCACCGAACACCTCGAAGCAGCCGAGCGTGCCGGCACCGAAGGCATCATCAGCCTCGGCGGTGCGCATTCCAATCACCTGCATGCGCTGGCAGCGGCGGGCAAGCGCTTGGGGTTCGCCACGGTCGGCCTGTTGCGCGGACATGCGCAGCAAACGCCGACAGTGGAGGATTTGCAGGCGTTCGGTATGCAACTGCACTGGTTGGGTTACAGCGGCTATCGCGCCCGTAACGAGTCTGGATTCTGGGAGCCTTGGCAGGCGCAATATCCACAGCTGTATGCGGTGCCGGAGGGTGGCGGGGGATTGGCCGGCGCACGCGGCTGTGCGGCCATTCATTCTCAGGCGCAAACGCAGTTGGCGGCGCTGGGCTGGCAAGATTTTCACGCCTGGTGGCTGGCCTGCGGCACCGGTACGACACTGGCCGGGCTGGTGCTCGCCGAGGCCGGTGCGAGACACGTTTATGGTGCGTTGGCGGTGCCGGAAGATCACGGCGTGGCGGCGCAAATCGAATCGATTCTGCACCCGGCCGGGCAGGGCTGCGGCGGATACACCTTGTTCGATGCCAGCCGTGGCGGTTTTGCCAAGGTCGATCCGGCCTTGCTGGCGTTCATCGAGCAGACCGAACAGGCCAGCGGTGTGCCGCTGGAGCCGCTGTACACAGGCAAGGCCTTGCTGGCGCTCAAGCAGCAGGTCGAGGCCGGCCGGTTTGCGCCGGGCACGCGGCTGCTGTTCGTGCACAGCGGTGGCTTGCAGGGCCGGCGCGCCATGCTTGCCGGCCGCTGACGCTCAGCCGCGCTTGGGCATCATCCGCAGCAACGTGTTATTGCGCACCACGTAATGGTGATAAATCCCCGCCAGCGCATGCAGGCCGATGAGCCAGTAACCGACGACCTGTATCAACTCTAAACCTCAAGCGATGTTTCTACCGAGCTATTCATGTTTTTTGTAGCCGGGGCAGGAAATGTAGTGAAGATCAGTCTTGGTTGTTTTAGATTGATTTCGATTAAAAGTTATCGGCGTGTTTGTAATAAATGTATGTAACGGTTTGTTGGTTATATCTTGTGTTTGCTTGGTGTTTGAGTTGATTGAGCATGATGGATACTGTTTGCTCCAGGTTCTTGAGTGGGTTTCAAGGATCACGCTTACCAACTTCAATTGCATGAGTGTAATGATTATGAGAACTAACTTATTTTCCCGCAAAGCAAATGGATATACTGTAAAAAAGGCGATGGCCAAGGCGCCTGTCCCGCGGCCGCGGCCCTCCGTTACCCCACCCAAGCCTGTCACGCCGACTCGCCCGACAACGCCAACCAAACCCGTAACGCCAACCCGCCCGACAACGCCAACCAAACCCGTAGCGCCAACCCGCCCGACAACACCGACCAAACCCGTAGCGCCAACCCGTCCGACAACGCCGACCAGACCCGTAGCGCCAACCCGTCCGGTGACGCCAACCAAGCCCGTAGCGCCAACCCGGCCGGTGGCACCCATCAAACCTGTATCCCCGATCAGCCCGACCGATCCGGTCAGCACTAAACGACCGCCAATGCCGTGGCCGACAGTTAACGTCAATATTGATCCGATAGCTTTGATTGCCTTGATCCAGACATTTGGCGCCACGACTCATCAGGATGGCTCGACGACATTGCCGGACGGTAGCCTGATCGATGCGGATAAAACGTCGGTTACGCGTCCCGATGGCATCATTCAGCACCAGGATGGTCGGGTGCAGTACCCTGACGGACGAATCGTCTGGCCCGATGACACAATTGAATATGCTGATGGACATATTGTCTGGGCAGATGGAACAACAAAGTTTCCGGATGGAAGTATCAAGTATCCGGATGGACTTGCCTATGACGCCGCAGGCAATCTGATCTCTGAGTAAGTTCGGAAATTAAAGGTTATTGTTTCTTGATCAGTACTCGCCTTTGAAATACGAAAACACCGCTGACTCCCTGAACAGTCAGCGGTGTTCGTTTCGGCACAATCAATGTTGCTGCGGCATTTCACCCTTGGCCAGCCGCTGGTTGATGTCGGCAATCACTTCGGGCAAGTCGCTGATGGTGTCGATCATGTAATGCGGGCGCGAGCCTGCGAACAATGCGTGGATACGCTTGCGCTCGCTGGCCAGTTCATCGCTGCCCAAGGCGCGGAAATCCTGATAATCGAGCCCCAGCGCATTGCCCGAGCAGATCAGCGCGACGGTCCACATTCCGGCGCGGCGGCCTTCGAGAATGCCCGGCACGGTGTCGTCGATCTTCACGCAGGCCGCGACGTCATCGATGCCCAGCGCAATGACGTTGGCCAGCGCTTGCGCCGGCCATGGGCGACCGTTCGGCACTTCATCGGTGGCGACCACATGGTCGGCGACATAACCGTTGCGCGCGGCCAGTTCGACAACCTTGTCCATCACCTGTTTCGGGTAACCCGAGCAGGAACCGATCTTGATGCCTTGCTCGCGCAGGCTGGCGATGGTCTCCAGCGCGCCAGGAATCAGCGCCGAGTGCTCGGCGATTTTTTCGATCTGCAGCGGCATGAAGCGGTTATAGATGGCAGTGACATCATCGTCGGTCGGCGTGCGGCCGAACGCCTTGCGATAGCGCTCGGCGACTTGCGGCTGATCGCACAGCGTGCGGATGTGGTCCCACTTGCCTATGCCCATTGGACCTCGGGCTTCTTCGATGGACACCTGCACGTCGAACTCGGCGAACGCCTCGACGAAAATCTGCGTCGGTGCGAACGAGCCGAAATCGACAACGGTGCCGGCCCAGTCGAGGATGGCGGCTTGCAGCTTGGTTGGTTGGGTGTAGTTCATGGCAACAGAATTCCTGAGTTGAAATGCGCTTCAAATGTAGGAGTGAGCCTGCTCGCGATGAGGTCGTGTCAGTCGACGAAGATGTTTAATGTACGACCGCTATCGCGAGCAGGCTCACTCCTACAGGGGATTTGTGTAGGGTTCAGATATCGAGCACTTCCATCTCGCGCAGCACTTCACCGACAGCCGCGACAGCCAGTCGGATATCGTCCGGGGTGACGTGGCCGATGCAGCCGACGCGGAAGGTTTCCACCTGGGTCAACTTGCCGGGGTAAAGGATGTAACCCTTGGCCTTGACCCGTTCGTAGAAGTCCTTGAACTGATAACGCGAGTCATTCGGCGCATGGAACGTGGCAATGATCGGCGCCTGAATGGCTGCCGGTAAAAAGCTGCGCAAACCGAGTCTGGCCATCTCTTCCATCAGCGCCTGGCAGTTGGCGGCATAGCGCGCATGCCGCGCCGGCAGGCCACCTTCTTCGCTGTATTGCTGCAAGGCTTCATGCAGCGCCGCGACCACGTGGGTCGGTGGGGTGAAGCGCCATTGCCCGGTCTTCTGCAGGTAGGTGTGCTGGTCGAACAGGTCCATCGCCAATGAATGCGAATTGCCGGCGGCAGCGGCCAGTGATGCTTTGCGCGCGAAGACAAAGCCCATCCCCGGTACGCCTTCCAGACATTTGCCGGAGGCTGCGATCAGCGCATCGAACGGCACCTTCTGCGCATCCACCGGCAGCGCGCCGAACGAGCTCATGGCGTCGATGATCAGGCGTTTGCCGTGTTGCTCGACGACCAGAGCGATCTCCGCCAGCGGGTTGAGAATACCGGTGCTGGTTTCGCAGTGGATCAGCGCAACGTGGGTGATTGAGCTGTCGGCGCGCAGCAGACGGTCGACGTCGGCGGCCGTGGTCGGCTCGTCCTCGGCGGTTTCGAAGGTGCTGAACGAGCGCCCGAGCACTTCGCAGATGTTTGCCAGCCGTTTGCCGTAGGCACCGTTGATCAGCACCAGTATTTTGCCGTCTCGCGGTACCAGCGTGCCGATGGCCGCTTCGACGGCGAAGGTGCCGCTGCCCTGCAATGGCACGCAGTGGTGGGTCGTGGCGCCATTGACGATCGCCAGCAATTGCTCGCACAGGCTGGCGGTCAGTTGATTGAAGCGGTCATCCCAGGAACCCCAGTCGACCATCATGGCCTGGCGCGTGCGGGCCGAAGTGGTCAACGGGCCGGGGGTGAGCAGGATGGGTTCGGCGTTACGCATGCAGGTGTCCTTGGGTTGTGCTGGGGGATGAAGCTACGGGGCATACGTTGCAATTCACCGTTGCATCAATCAAATTGTTTATTGTTATGCCAGCCATCAGTGAGGGTTATTCATGAACCTGTTCCAGTTGCGCGCCTTCGACGCCGTCGCCCGTGAAGGCAGCTTCACCCGCGCCGCTGCGCGCTTGTTCATCAGTCAGCCAGCGGTCACCGGGCACATCAAGGCGCTGGAAGAGCACTATCAGATCACCCTCTTGCGGCGCACCGCGCGTCGGGTGGAGCTAACGGAGGAGGGCACCCGACTCGCGGCGATCACCCGCGCGATGTTCGGCCTGGCGGATGAGGCGCAGACGATGCTCGAAGCCAATCGGCAATTGCTCACCGGTCGGCTTGAGGTCGCAGCGGACGGCCCGCACCTGGTGATGCCGATGCTCGCCAGGCTTCGTGTGCGGTATCCCGGCGTTACGGTGAATCTGCGCCTGGGCAATGCGCAGGAAACCCTGGCGGCGTTGTTGTCAGAACATGCGGATGTCGCGGTGCTGACTGAGGTGGAGCCGCGCAAAGGGCTGCATTTGCAAGGCCTGAGCGAATCGCGGATCTGCGCTCTGGTGCCGGCCGGACATCCGTGGGCACTGCGCGGTGGGGAAGTGCCGCTCAAAGAGCTTGATCAGGTGATCATGGTGTTGCGTGAGCCGAGTTCGATTACCCGGCGCACCTTCGACCGGGCCTGCGCGCAGGCGTCGATCCAGCCGCGCGTGCTGCTGGAACTCGACAGTCGCGAAGCGGTGACCGAAGCCGTCGCCGCCGAGTTGGGCGTGGGCGTGGTGTCCTCGGTGGAAGTCAGCCACGACCCACGGGTGGTAGCGGTTGCGATTGGCGGGGCAGGGCTGGTCAATCAGCACATGATCGGCTGCATGGAACGGCGGCGGGAATTGCGCTTGATTCAGGCGTTTTTCGATCTGGCGCCAGCCTGACAGACCGCGGCGCCTGCAATCGCCAGCAGGCTGGCTCCCACAGGGTTTGTGAACGACGCAAAATCCCTGTGGGAGCACAGCTAGCCTGCTAGCGATTACGCCAGTGCCGACTACACAAGGCTTTTGCCCTGGCCGACAAAGGCTGAGTGCGCCGGTCACGGTTCGGCGCGATTGAGCAGCCAGTCGAGCAACAAGCCATTGTCGCGTGCCGGCGGTGGCGGGCGGGGCGCCGGATCGGGAGAATTGCCCAGGCACAGGATCGGCCGATCCGGATCGCCATCGAGGAAACTCACCCACACTTCACTGCCGGCGCAGGGCAGATCGGCCGGCGCAAGGCGGCGCTGAGTGCGCGTCATGGCGACGGGCAGCCAGAGCGTGTCGCTATCGTGCATTGGCGCCTGCGCCGCCGGCCACAGACTGATGGCGACCCGACCGTGTTCGTCCATTTGCGCCGGTTGCCCGGTGCTACCCACGACCCGGGCCAGATGAAAACCGGCAATGCTCGGCCGCGGTTGTTTGAGCGCCGGGCGAAAATCGCTCGCCCAGGGCTGAGCACGGAAATCGTTGTGGTAGCGGTGTACGCTGGGGCTCGGGTCGAGAATCGATGGATGCTGCCCACGATGAAGGATCGCTGTGATTCGCCATTGCTCGTTGAAATGGCTGATCGGATGCGCCGAGACTTGCAGCAGATCGCCGCTGAACAAACCGCTCTGGTCGCTGCGGCCGTTGATCGTGCGCTGCTGGCCGCGCTGGCGCTCCAGATGACGGCGGCTGCGCTGTTCATGGTGGCGCTGTTCAGGTGCAGGTCTGGGCGGTGGATCGGCCATTCGTTGATTGGCCGCCGCGTCGCTGCTGGCCGGTTGGCCGCGATCGCGCACCGTTCGCAACGCGCAGATCGGTGCAGCGTGATGGTGCTGGTACAGCGCGCTGATGCAGGGCGAAGGCGTTTGTTCGCCGGCCTTGAACGGCACTGATACCGGCGTTTGCGGCAGGCTCAGGCTGTCATCGGCGAACACTGCAACGTGACCGTCGGCGCGGTGTTCGAAGTGATAGTGAATGCCTTCTTCTTCGCAGAGCCGGTTGAGCAGCGCCAGATCGCTTTCCTCGTACTGAATGCAAAATGGCCGCAGCGGGTAATGACCGACCGTCATTTCGATTCGGTAATCGTCTGCGGCCAAGCCGTTTTCAGCGAGCAGTTGCTGGAGAATCTGCGGCACGCTCGATTGCACGAACACCCGGCGTTTATCCGGTTGTGCCAGGCGTTGCAGGTGCGGCATCAGGCTCAATCGATAACCGATCCGGTGCGTACCGCGATGTTCGTAACTGGCACTGTCGATCACGCCATGAATCCCGTGCCGCTCGTCCAGACGCAGAAAGGCCGGTTGCTGTAAAAGCGCGCCCGGTGCCATGGCGGGGGCGAGGCCGATCAGTTCAAGGTCGAAACGATAGGGCTGGTTGAGCGCTTCCTCGCCGTCGAAACCCACCACCGGCAGGCTCAGGCCACTGTCGGTCAGGGTCAGGGTGAAAGGACTTTCCTTGTCATTGAGCATTCGCACAGGCTCTGTCAGGCAATACGGGAGTCAGAGGGTACGAAACCGCAGAGCGGAATGGTCGTGTCAAAGACGTTTTTCAGAATCCCCCTACAAGGTCTGATGAAGTTGTCGATTCGGCATTGCGTTTTTTTGGTCGATTGCCGACTTTAGGCCGTATAAACTTGCCGCCACGCGTCGGCCAATAGATGTCTCGGCGCCACAGATCAAAGAGAGTGAGTAATGGGCGCACAGTGGAAGGTTAAACACAAAGAAGCGGCTGCCAACGCCAAGGGCAAGATCTTCGGCAAACTGGTGAAGGAAATCACCATCGCTGCCCGCAACGGTGCCGATACCGCCACCAACGCACATTTGCGTCTGGTGGTCGAACAGGCCAAGAAAGCCTCGATGCCTAAAGAAACCCTCGACCGCGCGATCAAGAAAGGCGCAGGTCTGCTGGGTGAGACGGTGCAGTACCATCGCGTGACCTACGAAGGTTTCGCCCCGCACCAGGTGCCGCTGATCGTCGAGTGCGTAACCGATAACATCAACCGCACCGTCGCCGAAATTCGTGTGGCTTTCCGTAAGGGCCAACTGGGCGCTTCCGGTTCGGTGGCGTGGATGTTCAACCACGTCGGCATGATCGAAGCCGCACCGGAGAGCCCGGACGCCGATCCGGAAATGGCCGCGATCGAAGCCGGCGCGCAGGATTTCGAGCCGGGTGAAGAAGGCGCTACGTTGTTCCTGACCGATCCGACCGATCTGGATGCGGTGCAGAAAGCCCTGCCGGAACAGGGTTTTACCGTGCTCTCGGCCAAGCTCGGCTACCAGCCGAAAAACCCGGTCAGCGGCCTGAGCGACGAGCAGATGGCCGAAGTTGAAGCGTTCCTCGAAGGCCTCGACAACCATGACGACGTGCAGGATATGTTCGTCGGTCTGGCAGGCTGATCTGCGGCGTCAGTGATGGCCCCATCGCTAGCAGGGCTAGCTCCCACAGGGTATTTGCAAACCACACAAATCCTCTGTAGGAGTGAGCCTGCTCGCGATTGACCGCGCAGCGGTCACAGTGTTTCCAGGCTCTCGATCACTTCACCAAACCCCGGCCGCCCCAGCACATCCGCCTGACAGCAACGCTGCTCCAGCGCCTCGAGCGCCAGCCGCTGCTGATCGCTCAGCCCGCTATCGATGCGCGCGAGCAATTCCCCAAGCAAAATCCCGAAGGCACGTACCTCGATGCGTTGCAGCGCGCGCGTTTGCGGATCGTCCTCGATAGCGTGAAACGACGCCGCACCAAAATCGCCGAGCAGGCAATCGCCGTGCTGATTCAACAGGATGTTGTGCCCATACAAATCGCCATGGGTGATGCCTTGGCGATGCAGATGCTGCGCTGCCGAGGCGATGCCTTTGGCGATGTTCAGCGCAACCTCGGCGCTGAAGCGGCGATCAGCGGCGTAGACATCGCGCGAGCAGGAATCCAGGCTCGGCAGGTCGGCGAGGTTGGCAAACGACGGATCGATCAACTGCATCACCAGACCTTGCTGGCGGTCAGGGTGGCCACTGATGCGCCCCTCGATGCGGATCAGATTGGGATGCTGGCCGGCGGTGATGCAGGCATTCATTTCGTGCAGCGGGGAGCCATCACTGGTCATCTCGCCCTTGTACAGCTTCACCGCCACCGGGGTCAGCGAACCGTCGTCATGTTGCCAGTCCGAGCGCGAGATCACCCCTGAGGCGCCTTCACCCAGTTGCTGTTGCAGATGCAGCGCCGACCAGTCGATTTTCGGCGTCGCCTCTAGCGCGGCCGCGTCCGCCTCGGTTTCCAGCGGGTTGCCGGCGTAGGCCAGCCACGTCAGGCTCGGCAGGCTCAGCAACCACTGCGGCAGCTCGGTCAGGCGGTTGGCGGCGATACGGATCAGTTCCAGCCGATGGCATTGGCTCAGCGACGGCGGCAGCGCTTGCAAGCGGTTGCCGGCGAGCATGAGTTTCTGCAGGGCAGGGCGCTCACCGAGTTCGCTCGGCAGACGCTCGAGGCAGTTGTCGGTGAGAATAAGCCAGCGCAGCGAGGGCGGCAGGGCGGCGGGCGATACACTGGCGATGCGGTTGGCCTTGAACCCGACCATGGTCAGCGCCGTGCACTGTCCGAGACATGCCGGCAGCTCGGTGAACTGGTTGTCGGAGCAGAACAGCACGCGCAGGCGCCTCAGCCGATGCAAGTCATCCGGCAGACGACTCAAGGCATTGCCGCTGAGGTTGAGGATTTCGAGGGTGTCGGCCAGAGCAAAAATCTCGTGCGGAAACTCGGTCAGGCCACACGACAGATCCAGACGAGTAATGCCCGACAGTTCGCCGGCGCGCAATTGAGCAAGGGTGTGCATGGTAGGTGTTCGCTTTCGATAAAGGAGCGGCGCGGGGCGACATGATAACGGCAAAGCGATTCAGCACCACGAAACCTGTGGGAGCCAGCCTGCTGGCGATAGCTGACTCTCTGTCGCTGATGTTCTGCCTGTCCCACCGCCATCGCCAGCTGGCTGGCTCCCACAGGGGATTGGTGGTGTATCAGTGCGGGTCGTGCATGGCTTGCAATTGCCCCAAGCGGCTGCGGGTGCGGGCCAGATCGATGGCGTGGCCCTCGAGGCTTTCGCGCAGTGGCAGTCGCCCGATCAGTGTCAGATGCTTGTCCTGGTCGTAAAGCACGTCGATCAGGTTAATGAAGCGCTGTTGCGCGGCGATCGGGCATTCGCCCAGTTCGGGCAGATCCTCGATGACCCAATGATCGAAACGTCGACACAGTTCCAGATAGTCCATGACGGCGGTCGGCTGTTCGCACAGATCGTTGAAGGTGAAACCGATGCGTCGATCCGTGCAGAACCGCGCCTGAAACTGTCGAGTGCCGACGGTCAGCGCAACGGGCTGCGCGTCAGTGGGCGGTAGATCGAGTGCTGCGCGTTGCGCGGGCGTGCCGGGCCACGCGTAATTTCCGTGAGTAAACACTTGATGTTGAAAATGCCGCTGCTGGCTGCGGTAATCATGCGGACCGCCCACTTCCATGACGTGCATGCGCGCATGGATCAGCTCGATCACCGGTTTGAAACGCGCGTGATACAGCGGGTTGGGCAGCAGGCCTTCAGGCGGATAATTGGACGTCACCAGCAGCAGAATCCGCCGTTTGAACAGCGCTTTGAACAGCCGGGTGATGAGCATTGCATCGCCAATGTCGTGCACATGGAATTCGTCGAAACACAGCACCCGACAGTCTTCCAGCAGTTCATCGAGCGTGACCTCCAGCGCATCGTCCTGATCGCGATGACGGAACATGCCCGCGTGCAATTGCGCAAAGAACTGATGGAAATGCAGTCGGCGTTTCTCGGTGATCGGCAGCGCCTGAAAGAAACCGTCGAGCAGCCAGCTCTTGCCGCGTCCGACCGCGCCGAACAGATACAGGCTCGGTGGCGTATGCGCGCTGGCGCCGAACAACAGGCTGGCCTGTTGCGCCATGCAATCGATGACGCGCTGCTGGCTGTGGCTGAGGGTGTAACCCTGTTCACAGGCCTTGTTTCGAAAGTGATCCCGGATGACCTGGGCATTGGCGTCATGCCCGGCGCTGGCCGGCACGCCCTTGCCGAGCCAGCGGCGCAATGCCGGCAAGCGCGCCAGCAGGGGGGATCGTTTCGGCGGTGGGGCAGGCACTCGCGGGGTCTCCGTGTTCGTCAAACCGGCGCCCAGAGGCGCGGCGGTTCAGTGTAACCAGAGGACGTGTTGATCGGCCACGCTTTCGTTGAGGTGACCGAGTGAGTGCAGGCTGTCGAAATACAACTTGTGGGAGCCAGCCTGCTGGCGATTGCGGTTTCGCATCCAAGGCATTAGTTGACTGACAGACCGCCATCGCCAGCAGGCTGGCTCCCACAGGAACTCGGTATCCCGTTCAGAAGGGTAGCGACGGCTTGAGCCGTTGCGCTGCCGGCAAATCTGTCGGGCTGACCATCGCATAGTTGTATCCATCGCCCGACCAATACTCGGCCTGCAAATCCCCATCGCTGCGTCGGCCACGCGGCAAAAAGGTGTTTTTCGGTCCCGGCGGGCGCACGTAGAAACTCACCTTGTGGCCGCTGTCATCTTCGTACATCACCATCGCCGCCGGCCCCTCATCGGTGCTCAGCAGACGTCCGCTGACCGGTTCGAACCCGGCCGCCGTCAGATCCGGCAAGCGGCTGGCCTGGGTGAAATAACGATCGAGCCAGCGCTGCATCTCGCCGTCATTGTCGACCTGGTAATCGGCCGGAAGCAGGCCTTGCTGGGCAATCAGGCGATAGGCTTGCAAGGCATCGGTCATCGGTAGCACCGAGGCGCGCACGAGGGTCATTTCCCGTGCCTGCCAACCACTGAAGCCACCGATGCTGACGGCGATCAGCAGCATCGCCGCGCTGGCCAGATGGCTCCGTGACTGACGCTGGCGGCGCTGGCGAATCACTGCCGGATCAAGCGCCGGATTGGCCGGTTGCTGCAACGCACCGCTCAGCGCTGCACGCAGTTGCTGAGCGTCGTGCTGCCAGGCACGAACCTGCGCCGCTTCGTCCGGGTGGCTGGCCAGCCAGGTTTCCAGCACACGCCGGTCGGCGTCGCTGAGCTGATGGTCGACGTACGCGTGCAGATCACGCTCGTTGGGAGGCAGGCTGATCATTTGAGTATCCGTAAAGAAGGGCTGCTGATTTCGCCGTCGCTCAATTGGCGCAGGGCCTGGCGAGCGCGGGACAGGCGCGACATCACGGTGCCGAGCGGGACGCCGAGAATCTCGGCGACCTCTTTATAGGACAGGCCTTCGACCGAGACCATCAGCAGCAGCGCGCGCTGTTCGGTGGGCAAACGGTCGAAGGCTTGCAGGGTAGATTGAGCGATCACTGTGCGCTCCACCGACGGTTCGGTGTCGTCGCGACCGGTGAAAAATTCGAGCATCCGCGCATAGCGTCGAGAGCGGCGATGCGCGTCGAGAAACTGCCGGTACAGGATTGTAAACAGCCAGGCGCGCAGGTCGCCGTCGGCGCGTTTTTCACCCCAACTCGACAATGCCCGTTCCAGACTGGCCTGAACCAGATCGTCGGCGCTGCTGCTGTTGCGTGTCAGCGATACGGCGAAGCGGCGTAACCGGGGAATCAGTTCACGCAGTTGTTCATCGATTACGTTCATGTCGAGATATTCATTGCAGGCAATGCTCGGAGCCAGAGGGCGGAGTCTAGGGAAGACGTTCCGTGACGCAGGTTATTCCATCTCTATGACTAAATGTTTCATGCGCTCTGCATGTAAGAAAATTCGCCGCTTCTTGTCGTCCTTGTAATGGATTTTCCGTTCGCTGCTCAACCCATTTGAGACGCGCATTTGTCTGTGGCTGCAACCCAGGTCACAGCGGACGCGACCAGACAGGATTGAAATCAGCTAAAGGGATATTCCATGCAAGCGTTCGCAAGCACTCGCCGAGCAACACAGGGATTTGATAGCGCAGTAAAGGTCGAGACCGATCCATGGCAGCGATTTGGCTGCGGCCCAAAGCTCGAACCGGATGCGCAGTTGATTCATCGTGCGATCGAAGAGCAGGCGCGTCTCCGGCCTGAAGCGATTGCCGCGCAGCATCAGGGGCGGTTCATTCGCTATGGTGAATTGAATCGCCAGGCCAATCGGCTCGCAGGCGTGTTGCTTGAGCAAGGTGTGTTGCCTGGCGACCACGTGGCGTTGTTTGTCGAGCGTTCGATTCCGATGCTGGTGGGCATGCTGGCGGTGTTGAAAGTCGGCGCCGCCTATATTCCGCAACATGTCGGCATTACCCCCGTTGCGCAATTGCGTCACATCATGGACGTCGCCAAGGTGCGTGTGGTCCTGACTCTTGGCGAACTGGCACAAGCGATTCCCCTGACCCCGGCCCAACACTGCATTCATCTGGACGAGTTCATCAGCGTTGTCAGTGCGCCAGCGGATGAGCAGAACGTCGTGGGTGCAAGCTCATTGGTGGATCCGGTCTGTTTTGTGTTGTTTACCTCCGGCACGACCGGCTTGCCCAACGGCGTGCGCGTGACTCAGCGCAACGTGTGCAACATTTTGCTGACCGCACCCGGCAATCTCGGTATGCGGCCCGGATTGACAGTCGGGCAGATCCTCAACATCGCGTTCGACATGGCGGCCTGGGAAATACTCGGGTGTCTGGCCCATGGCGCAACGCTGTTGATTCGCGGCAAGGACATCGCGCGGACCGCCGAACAGTGCGATGTGCTGATCGCGACGCCTTCGATGCTCGCCACGCTGGATGCTGCTCGTTGCAGTCGGGTGAAAGTGGTCGCTTTGGCGGGTGAGCCTTGCCCGCAGCCATTGGCCGATCGCTGGGCGGCGTTTTGCACATTTTACAATGCATGCGGACCGACCGAAACCACCATCGTTAATACGATGCAGCATTATCGGGGGGCGGGAGCGCTGACGATCGGCAAGCCGACGCCCAATAACACCGTGTATGTGCTCGATGAGGCCGGGCAGCTTTGCGGCCCGGGCGAACAGGGTGAGATGTGGGCGGGTGGCGATTGCGTGACGGCAGGCTACCTGGGCAATCCCCAACTGACTGGCGAGCGCTACCAACCCGACCCGTTTCTGGGTCAGGGGCGCATGATGTTCCGCACGCGTGATCTCGGGCGCTGGACTGAAGACGGTGAGCTGGAACACCTTGGGCGTGTCGACGATCAGGTCAAGGTCCGCGGTTTTCGGGTGGAGCTCGACTCGGTATCGACCGTGCTGGAGTCTGTGCCGAACTGCGAACGCGCGGTCACGCTCAAACTCGACAGCCGGCATCTGGTGGCATTCGTCTACCCCGCCAGCACCGACGTTGAGGCCGCTCGCGCCTGCTGTGGAAACCGACTTGCCTATTACTGCGTGCCGTCGCTGATTCTGCCCGTGGATGCGATACCGCTGACGTCCCGTGGCAAAGTCGACAAGCGCTTGCTGCTCGAATGGGCAGTCGCGCACCAGACGCGAGCGACTGGCACAGCGTCGCAGGTGCCGGCATGAGCGCGATGCAAACGGAGATTGTCTTGCCGCCGCGCCGTGCACTCTGGCGGCGGCTGGGAACGCTGTCGCTGTTCTCGCATTACAACCGCCTGGTGATGCTGGTGCTGGCGTGCAACGTCGCGGTGCTGGGCTACGGGCTTGAAATCGGCCAATGGTGGTCTTCTGCCAGTGTGGATTTGCCGGTGCTTTCCGGGCTGGTGATGACCAACCTTTCGCTGGCGATCCTGATTCGTCAGCAGTACGTCATCAATCTGTTGTTCTGGCTGGCGACGCGGGCGCCGACGTGTTGGCCGCTGGCTATTCGCCGCTCGCTGGCCAAGGTCTATCACTTCGGTGGGCTGCACAGCGGTGGCGCGATGGCGGCGATTGCCTGGTTTGCGCTGCTGTTCGGTTCGATGATCTGGCAACGGTACGCAGGGCCGGGTGATGTTTCGCTGACGCTGCTCGGCCTCAATGGTGGGTTGCTCGGGCTGATGTTGCTGGTCGCGATCATGGCCATCCCGGCTATACGCGCGCGATTCCATAATGCCTTCGAGCGAACTCACCGTTTCGCCGGATGGGCTGCGCTGGCGTTGTTTTGGGTAATCACAGTGGTGTCTGCCCGCGAGCAGAATCCGACGGCGGCGTTGTTCGACGTTGTTCCTCGCACGGTCTCGTTCTGGGTGCTGCTGCTGGTGACGCTCAGCGTTGCGCTGCCTTGGCTGCGGTTGCGTAAAGTGCCTGTCAGCCTCGTCCGCACTTCTTCACACGCAGTGATAGCCCGCTTTGCGCATCACACGCCGTTCGCCGGTTCCGCCACGGCGATCAGTCGCAGCCCGCTGTGGGAATGGCACTCCTTCGCGAATATTCCTGCGCCGGGAGAGGAAGGTTTCCGACTGATCATTTCCCGGGCCGGCGACTGGACGGGTGCCTTTATCGAGCAGGCGCCGACGCATGTCTGGGTCAAGGGCATCAGCACTGCAGGCGTTGCACGCATCGAAACGCTGTTCAAGTCAGTGGTGTATATCGCCACCGGCAGTGGTATCGGGCCCGTGTTGCCCCATTTACTGGCCAGGCAAGTGCCCATACGCCTGATCTGGTCCACGCGCAGCCCGAGGACAACCTATGGCGACGCGTTGGTCGATGAAATCCTGCAAGTCCAGCCTGACGCGCTGATCTGGGATACCGATGTGCGCGGAAAACCTGATCTGGTGACACTCGCTTATGCCGCCGTGCAGTCGTTCGGCGCGGAAGCAGTCATTTGCATTTCCAATCAGAAACTGACCGAGCAGGTCGTGGAGGAAATGGAAGCACGGGGCATTCCTGCCTACGGCGCCATTTGGGACTCCTGACCGTGCTGCGAAAACTTTCCCGACAGACTTTTTCCGAGCGATGAGATGACCATGAGTGTATTGATCGAACGAATGGGCCGGGTCGTATTGATCCGGTTGAATCGACCACAGGCACGAAATGCCCTGAGTACGGCGGTAATGCACCAATTGCTGGACGCAATGCGCGGGTTGGACGCCGATCCTGACGTAGGGTGTTTCGTGATTACCGGTACCCCCGAGTACTTTGCTGCGGGCGCGGACATCAAGGAGATGTACACCAAGTCGTGCCTGGACATGATTACCGAAGATTACTTCGCCGGATGGGATGCTTTCGCTGGGTTTCGAACGCCAAAAGTGGCAGCCGTCGCCGGGTTCGCCTTCGGCGGTGGCTGTGAGCTGGCGATGATGTGCGACGTAATCATCGCCGCTGAGTCCGCACAATTTGCTTTACCGGAAATTACCTTGGGCGTCATGCCGGGCATGGGTGGCACTCAACGGCTGACGCGGGCCATCGGCAGGGCCAAGGCGATGGACATGATTCTCACCGGGCGTGCGATGGGCGCGAGGGAGGCCGAGCAGGCAGGACTGGTATCACGCGTGACGGCCGCCGATCAGTTGCTCGAAGAGGCAGTGGCCGTGGCACGACGCATCGCCGGATTTCCGCGAACGGCGACGCTGGCTGCCCGCGAAGCGGTCAACCATGCGCTGGAAACGGGACTGCGCAACGGCGTGTTGTTTGAGCGCAGGGTGTTTCACGGTTTGTTCAGCACGCCCGGGCAGAAAGAGGGGATGCAAGCCTTTCTGGAGAAGCGCGAGCCTCGTTTCGAGCAGCTTTGAATCGCTCAAGCGCAGCGTCCTACGCGGTGCGGTGAAAGAAACTACAGTTCTGAAGGAATAAACCTGCGAGGCATACGTCTCATAGCACCTTTCCTTCTGGCCTTTGGCTCTGGAGTCTTTCATGGTTGACCGCACCTCACCTGACACAACGCCGCCCGGAAGGGCGCAGCGTCCACCCTTGGGTGCTGCAAGTCTGATATTGCGCCTGGGCGGTATTGCCGTGGTTGTCGCCGCTGTGGCCGGGGCGTTTGCCTACGTGCATGGCAACTTGGACCCACAACGGCTGACGCCAAAAGCGCTGGTGGATGTGCTGGAAAAGAACAACGGTGTGCATCCCGGTTTTCGCCGCAATCACGGCAAAGGCGTCTGCGTGATCGGCCGTTTCGAGAGCAGTGGCGAGGCGCGTGCGTTCTCCACTGCACAAGTGTTCAACGAGGCGCAAACGCCGGTGGTCGGACGTTTCGCACTGCCTTCGGGCAACCCGTACGCGCCGGACGGCAGCGTGCCGATCCGCAGTCTGGCGCTGCGTTTCACCCAGGCCAACGGCCAACAGTGGCGCACCGGCATGAACAGCATGCCGGTGTTTCCGGTGGGCACGCCAGAGGCGTTCTATCAGCTACAGCAGGCGCAGTCGCCGGACCCGGCCACCGGTAAACCGGACCCAACGAAAGTGCCAGCGTTCTTCGCCGCGCACCCGGAAGCAGTGCCCTTTCTGACCTGGATCAAGACGGCCAGACCGTCGGCCAGTTACGCCACCGAAACCTATAACAGCGTCAACGCGTTTTACCTGGTCGACGGTAACGGCAAGAAACAGGCGGTGCGCTGGAGCATGACCCCCGTTGCGCGCGACGCTACCGGTGCTACCGCGCCCGAGGGCGGCGATTTCCTTGAAAAGGATCTGGTGCAACGCCTGGCATCCGGGCCACTGCGTTTTCAATTGAATATCACCCTCGCCAATCCTGAGGATCCGGTCAACGACGCCAGCAAGAACTGGCCCGCCGAGCGCAAAGTGTTGAATGCCGGCACGTTGGTGCTGGAGAAAACCCAACCGCAACTGAGCGGCGAGTGCCGTGACATCAACTACGACCCGCTGGTATTGCCGGCCGGCATTCAAGGTTCCGACGACCCGTTGCTCGCCGCCCGATCGGCTGGCTATGCCGATTCCTACCTGCGCCGCACCAGCGAAGTCAGCCAGTTGCCCGCCGCCAAACAGGAGGCTCGCCCATGAGCACCCAACCGACCCATTTCGTTTTGCTGGCGCGGCTGCTGCACTGGCTGATGGCCGTGATGATCATCGCCATGCTGTTTATCGGTGCCGGCATGGTCACCTCGGTGTCCGAGCGGCATGAATGGCTGATCCATCTGCACAAGCCGCTGGGCATTGCCATTCTGGCGCTGGTGATCGTCCGTCTGCTGGTGCGCTGGAGCACACGCCAGCCACCGCTGCCGGCTGATCTGCCGGACTGGCAAGCGCTGGCGGCCAAGGCTTCGCATTGGTTGTTGTATGGATTGATGCTGGTGTTGCCGTTGCTCGGCTGGGCGATGATCAGCGCCTCGGGCGAGCCGGTGATGCTCGGTACGGCGTTGCAATTGCCTGCCATTGTGCCCGCCGATGCTCAGTTGTTCGCGCTGCTGCGCAAGGCGCACGGCTATCTGGCGTATCTGTTGTTTCTGACGGTGCTGGTGCATCTGGCGGCAGCGTTGTTCCATGGCTGGATACGGCGTGACGAAGTGCTCGACAGCATGTTGCGCGGTCGCGATCGCGGCTGATCGCCGCAACCGGCGCATCAAGTCGATGCGCCGGTTGCCGATCAGCGAGGGCAGGGGGTCAGCGCAGGATATCGACCATGTCGGCGATGGTGGTCAGCACATCCTTGCCCAATTGTTTCGAGCGCTTGCCCGACCAGCCGGTGATTTGGTCGGGGTGGTCATCGTGGTCCTTGAACGGCATTTCCAGTGTCAGCGACAGGCAGTCGTATTTCTGCCCGACACTGTTGCAAGCCAGAGTCATGTTGGCCTGGCCCGGTTCGTCGCGGCTGTAGCCGTACTGGGTCTGGAAATCCCTGGTCGTGTGCTTGAGGTGTGTGTTGAAGTGCTCTTCGAGCTTTTCGATGCGCGGCGTGAACCCGGGATTGCCTTCGCAACCGGCAGTGAACACGTGGGGGATCTCCTCATCCCCGTGTACGTCGATGAACAGATCGACGCCATACTTTTCCATTTGCTGCTGTACGAAAAGTACTTCGGGGCTGATCTCCTGGCTGGCGTTCTGCCAAGCGCGATTCAAGTCCTGGCCCATGGCGTTGGTGCGCAAATGGCCGTGGAAGGCACCGTCCGGGTTCATGTTCGGCACCAGGTACAGATCGGCGCTGGCCAGCAGTTTGTTCAGCACCGGATCGTCTTGTCTTTCCAGGCGCTCGATCACGCCTTCCATGAACCACTCGGCCATGTGCTCGCCCGGGTGTTGCTGAGCGATGATCCAGACCTTGCGCTGGCCTTCGTTGCCGCAGCCCTTGCGCAGTAACTGGATGTCACGGCCTTCGACGCTCTTGCCCGTCGCCAGCAGTTGCGTGCCGGCCTTGCTCAGTGCCTGCTCGATCAGCCAGTCATGGCGGCCGCGGCTGTACGGTTCGAAATAGGCGAACCAGGCGTGGGTCTGGGTGGCTTCGAGGCCGAAACGCAGGGAGTCGCCTTCGAAAATGGTCGGAATGCGGAACCAGTTGACGTGATCGTAGGACGCCACGGCCTGGTAGCCGGTCCAGGCTTTGTTATACGAAGACTGGCTGGCGTTGATCAGCCGGAACCAGTGTTCCTGGCCGACATGCAGACCGCTGGCCTTGAAGTGGAACCATTGAAAATGTGCGCTGCGGGTATCCGGGCGAATCGCCAGAACCGGGCTGAGCGGATTGCTGAGATCGATGACTTGAATGTTGCCGCTGTCGAAATTGGCGCTGATGTCGAACGAGGATTTGGCCACGGACATAATCGATTCCTGAACACGATTTTTATGGCCGTCACTTTACACGCAGGCTGGTTTGAAACCGAGGGGAATTGCGGGGGCTGCAGCGGGGGGGGGCGTCCTCCGTGACGCGCAAGCAGCTTAGAGAGTGTGCGAGTGATTCTCAAGTGCTAATTGGTAAAGTTTGCCCCAATGTGGCCGGGCTTCGCTTGTCATCCGATATTCTTTTGATATTATCCGCGCCATCGAATGCGCAACACCCAAAGACTTCATTAGCCTGAAGCCATAAGCCCGAAAAACGGGCAAAAAAAGACCCGGCAAAAAGCCGGGTCAAAAACCGTGATTAGCCTGATGAGGAGATAGTCCAGAAGACCGACCTAAGGTCTCTGGTCCATCGACTGATCTCGCGACCAGCTGCTTGCAATAATAATCATTATCATTTGCAAGTCAAATGTTTTTATCCGCCTGATTGGAAAATTCTTTCCTGTCTCGTTCCGTCTGCTGTGCTCAGGCTTCTTCGCCATCGAGCGAATGGTCGACCATCGCCCGCGCCATATCCACCATGTGCACCACGGAAAACGCCAGATCGCGGCTCGCGCCCTGCAGGGTTTCCGCGGCCTTGAACGCCGTCGCCGCCGCACAGCGCAACAGGTCCGAAGCATGCACCAGGGCTTCTTCACCGCTGAGGTGACGTTTGACGTCGAAAAAACGCTCATCCACCTCGGGTTCTGACACAGCCGGTTTCAAGTAATAGTCCAGCGCCCGTTGCGCTGCCGCGTTGCCTTGAGGCGAAGTAAACGTGGTGTCCATTTGCAGATCGGGCAAGTCTTTGCTGCTGATAGTCATGATGACGAGGCACTCCTTGTTCGATTGAGAATCCGTCCTCTCAGCATAGTACTGTGCGTAGTTGTGACTAGAATTTAAATACTACAATTTGTGTTTTGCCGGCCGAAGGCGTCGACAGTAAGGTGCTGCACATGGATAAATGGATTGAGTTGGTCAAGGCCAAGATGAGTGAACTCAAAATCACTCAAACAGAGCTCGGAGAGCGCGTCGGCATGTCCCAGGGCGGGATCGGTCATTGGCTGAACAAGCGTCGCGAACCCGGTGTCACCGAGATGAACCGCGTGCTGCAGGCGCTGGGTCTGGATTTTCTCGAAGTGGTGCTGGTGATTCGTGAGCCGCAAGTTACGCCGGAGGATGAGATGCCGCTGGCGCAGAAGTACAACCCGTACTTCCGTTACCCGGTCAGCGATTGGCAGACGACGTGCGAGGTGCGCGAAGGCGACCCGGCGTCCTACACCAGGTCCTCCGCTAAACAGCGCTTCGAACTCACCGATTACCACGCACGCGGCGCGGCGTTCTGGTTGACGGTAGCGGGGGACTCGATGACCGCGCCGACTGGCCAGAGCATTGCCGAAGGCATGCTGATTCTGGTCGATCCGGCGGTTGAGGCGGTGCCGGGCAAACTGGTGATTGCCCAGTGGCCCGACAGCCCGGAAGCGATTTTCCGCAAACTCGACGAACAGGGCGGCCAGCGGTACCTGGTACCGCTCAACCCAACCTGGCCGAAAGCCCTGCTGACCGATGAGTGTCGAATCATTGGCGTCGTAGTGCAGGCCACGGCGCGTTACTAGTCAGATCGATCCTCGCCAGGCGTAGGATCGATCCTTCATTTACACGGCTTCCAGCTCCACCAGAGCGCTGCCTTCGCCGACCATTTCGCCCTCCTGACAATACAGCGCTTTGATCACCCCGGCATGCGGCGCGCGAACGCTGTGCTCCATTTTCATCGCTTCCAGCACCACCAATTGCGCCCCAGCCTCGACCGATTGGCCGGCCTCGACCAGCACGCGGACGATGCTGCCGTTCATTGGTGCAGTCAGACCGCCCTGATGGCTGTGACTGGCATCGACGGCGCTGATCGGGTCGTACGTTTCGATACGTCGTAACTCGCCGTCCCATTGCAGATACAGCGCATCGCCCTGGCGAATGGTGCGCAAACTACGGCGCACACCTGCTTCTTCCACGATGAGTGCTTCGCCGCTCAGTCTGGCATTGCCGGTATCATTCAACGTCAGCGCTTTATCCTGACCTTCGCAGCTCAAATGCAGGGTTGTTTCGCTTGGCAAGCCTGTGCGTAAACCGCTGTTGTGAGACCACGGCGAAGCCGGATCATCCTCGCGCGTACGCTGCGGCAGACTCTGCGCCAGCGCTTGCGCCGCCGCGTTCCAGAACGCATCGCTCAACGGTTGCGCCGCTGGCAGCAGTTGCTCCTGATAGCGCGGAATAAACCCGGTATCCAGTTCAGCGGCAGCAAATGCCGGATGCGCAATGATCCGCCGCAAGAAGTTGATGTTGGTCTTCAAACCGCCGATGGCAAATTCGTCAAGCATGCTCAACAAGCGCAGTCTGGCCTGTTCACGGTCCTCGCCCCAGGCGATCAGCTTGCCGAGCATCGGATCATAGAACGGCGAGATTTCATCGCCTTCGTCGACGCCGCTGTCTACGCGACGCCCCGGTCCGTCAGCGGATTCGCGGTACAGCGCCAAACGTCCGGTCGCCGGTAGAAAGTCATTCGCCGGATCTTCTGCGTACAGGCGAACTTCAATCGCATGACCGTTGAGCGGCACCTGCTCCTGAGTCATCGGCAGCGCCTCACCACGGGCGACGCGAATCTGCCACGCCACCAGGTCCAGACCGGTGATGGCTTCAGTCACCGGATGCTCGACCTGCAACCGCGTGTTCATTTCCATGAAGAAGAATTCGCCGCGTGCGTCCAGCAAAAACTCCACAGTCCCCGCGCCGACATAACCGATCGCCTGCGCCGAGCGCACGGCCGCTTCGCCCATCGCCCGCCGCAGTTCCGCGGACAGGCCCGGCGCGGGGGCTTCCTCGACGACCTTCTGGTGACGTCGTTGAATCGAGCAGTCGCGCTCATTCAGGTACAGGCAATGGCCAAGCTGATCGGCAAAGATCTGGATTTCTACATGCCGCGGCTTGAGCAGGTATTTCTCCACCAGCATCCGTGAGTCGCCGAACGACGACTGCGCCTCACGCTGCGCCGAGGCCAGCGCTTCGGCCAGCTGGCTGACGTCCTCGACCACTTTCATGCCTTTGCCGCCACCCCCGGCGGTGGCTTTGAGCAACACCGGATAGCCGATGCGCTCGCAGGCCGCGCGGAAGGTATCGAGATCCTGCGCTTCGCCGTGGTAACCCGGCACCAACGGCACGCCGGCCGTTTCCATAAGCGCCTTGGCTGCGGATTTGCTGCCCATGGCGTCGATGGCCGAGGCGGGGGGACCGAGGAAAATCAAGCCGGCCGCTTCGATGGCGCGGGCGAAACCGGCATTCTCGGAGAGAAATCCATAACCGGGATGGATCGCTTGAGCGCCGCTGGCCTTGGCCGCCTCGATCAATTTGTCGATCTGCAAATAACTGTCGGCCGCTTTGCTGCCGCCCAGATCGACGCGGATGTCCGCTTCACGGCTGTGCCGCGCTTCGCGATCAGTGGCGCTGTGCACCGCGACGGTGGTCAGGCCCAGGGCCTTGGCGGTGCGCATGACGCGGCAGGCGATTTCGCCACGGTTGGCCACTAACAGAGTGGTGAGAACGGGTGCGCTCATCAACGCGGCTCCTCGGTGGTGGTTGCGGCTTGCCAGCTCGGCGGACGTTTTTGCAGGAAGGCGCGCAGGCCTTCCTGGCCTTCAGGGCTGACGCGAATACGGGCGATGGCATTTTCGGTATAGCGGCGCAGCGCCGGGGTCAGCGCGCCATGGCCGACCTCACGCAGCAAGTCCTTGCTGGCGCGCATGGCCGCAGGGCTGTTAAGCAGCAGATTGTTGATCCACTGGTCGACTTGTTGCTCGAGTTCGGCTGGCGGATAACTTTCGGACAGCAAACCGATCTCACGCGCCCGCTGTCCGCCGAAGCGTTCGGCCGTCAGCGCATAGCGCCGCGCCGCGCGTTCGCCGATTGCCTGGACCACGAACGGGCTGATCACTGCAGGCGCCAGGCCGATACGCACTTCCGACAGACAGAACTGAGCGTCATCGGCACCGATCGCCATGTCGCAGCAGCTTATCAGCCCCAGCGCGCCACCGAACGCGGCACCTTGCACCACCGCCAGTGCAGGAATCTTCAGCTTGGCGAGGTTGTACATCAGCTCGGCCAGCTCGCGGGCGTCGTCGAGGTTGGTGTGGTAATCGAGCTCGGCCGATTGCTGCATCCACGCCAGATCGGCGCCGGCGCTGAAGTGCTTGCCACGGCCGCGCACCAGCAGGAAGCGCAGACTGGCGTCGCTGGCGACCTTGTCCAGAGCGAGGATCAGTTCGCGGATCATCTCGGCATTGAAGGCGTTGTTTTTCTCGGCGCGGTCGAGCCACAGCGTGGCGAAACCGCGTGGGTCGCTTTGCAGTTCAAGGGTATTGAAGTCGCTCATATTCATCCGTCTCCACGGTTTCTTTAGGAGTGAGCCTGCTCGCGAAAGCGATGTATCAGGCGATGCATTCGCTGCCTGACAGACCTTATTCGCGAGCAGGCTCGCTCCTACAGAAAGCATCACATCCGGAACACGCCGAAGCGGCTCGGTTCGATTGGCGCGTTCAGCGACGCGGAAAGGGCCAGGGCCAGTACATCGCGGGTCTGCGCCGGGTCGATGACGCCGTCGTCCCACAGTCGTGCGCTGGAATAGTAGGGGTGACCCTGTTCTTCGTACTGGTCGAGAATCGGCTGCTTGATCTCGTTTTCCTGTTCGGCGGTGAACGCCTGACCGCTGCGTTCAGCCTGCTCGCGCTTGACCTGCACCAGCACACCGGCGGCTTGTTCGGCACCCATGACGCCGATGCGCGCGTTCGGCCACATCCACAGGAAACGCGGGTCGTAAGCACGGCCGCACATGCCGTAGTTACCGGCGCCGAAGCTGCCACCGATGATCACCGTGAACTTCGGTACTTTGGCGCAGGCCACCGCGGTCACCAGTTTGGCGCCGTGCTTGGCGATGCCGCCGGCCTCGTATTTCTGCCCGACCATGAAACCGGTGATGTTCTGCAGAAACAGCAACGGAATGCCACGCTGGCAGGCCAGTTCGATGAAGTGCGCGCCTTTCTGTGCGGCTTCGGCGAAGAGGATGCCGTTGTTCGCCAGGATCGCAATCGGGTAACCGTGCAGATGGGCGAAACCGCAGACCAGGGTGGTGCCAAACAGTACCTTGAATTCATCGAACACCGAACCGTCGACCAGCCGCGCAATCACTTCGCGCACATCGAACGGCTGCTTGGCATCGGCCGAGACCACGCCGTACAACTCATCGCTGGCGTACAGCGGCGCAATCGGCGTGCGCTGCTGCACTTCGCCGAGCTTGCGCCAGTTGAGGTTGGCGACGCTGCGGCGGGCGAGGGCGAGGGCGTGTTCGTCGCTCTCGGCATAATGGTCAGCCACGCCGGAGGTCTTGCAATGCACATCGGCACCGCCAAGGTCTTCGGCGCTGACCACTTCACCGGTCGCGGCTTTTACCAGCGGCGGGCCGGCGAGGAAAATCGTCGCCTGGTTACGCACCATGATCGCTTCATCCGCCATCGCCGGCACGTACGCACCGCCTGCGGTGCACGAGCCCATGACCACGGCAATCTGGGGGATGCCCATCGCGCTCATGTTGGCCTGATTGAAGAAGATCCGCCCGAAATGCTCGCGGTCAGGAAACACTTCATCCTGACGCGGCAGGTTGGCGCCGCCCGAGTCCACCAGGTAGATGCACGGCAGACGATTCTGCTGGGCGATGGTCTGTGCGCGCAGGTGTTTCTTCACGGTCAGCGGGTAATACGAACCGCCTTTCACCGTGGCATCGTTGGCGACGATCATGCACTCGACGCCTTCGACCCGGCCGATCCCGGCGATTACGCCCGCCGCCGGCACGTCCTCGCCATACACCGCGTGAGCGGCCAACTGGCTGATTTCCAGAAACGGCGAGCCCGGATCAAGCAAGCGGTTGATGCGCTCACGCGGGAGCAATTTGCCCCGCGACGTGTGTCGTTCCTGGGCTTTGGCGCCGCCGCCCTGTGCAACTTGGGCGAGCAACGTGCGCAGGGCGTCGACCTGCTTGAGCATTGCCGCGCTGTTGGCGGCGAACTCGGCTGAACGCGGATTGAGCTGAGTGTGCAAAATCATGGGGGGCTTACTCCGTAAGCAGCTTTTAGCTACAAGCGGCAAGCTGCAAGTTGGGGCAAGAGCGCGTTTCTCTTGCAGCTTGTAGCTTGTAGCTTGCGGCTTGCAGCTGACGAAATTCATTTCGTTTCGTTGAAGAGTTCGCGGCCGATCAGCATGCGTCGGATTTCGCTGGTGCCGGCGCCGATTTCGTACAGCTTGGCGTCGCGCAGCAGACGGCCCGCCGGGAATTCGTTGATGTAGCCGTTGCCACCAAGAATCTGGATCGCGTCGAGGGCCATTTGCGTGGCGCGCTCGGCGGTGTAGAGGATCACCCCGGCGGCGTCCTTGCGGGTGGTTTCGCCGCGCTCGCAAGCCTGCGCCACCGCATAAAGGTAGGCGCGGCTGGCGTTGAGCTGGGTGTACATGTCGGCGACTTTGCCCTGGATCAGCTGGAACTCGCCGATGCTCTGGCCGAACTGCTTGCGGTCATGGATGTACGGCACGATCAGGTCCATGCACGACTGCATGATCCCGGTCGGCCCGCCGGAGAGCACCACGCGTTCGTAATCGAGGCCGCTCATCAACACTTTCACGCCGCCGTTGAGCACGCCGAGAATATTCTCTTCCGGCACCTCAACGTCATCGAAAAACAGCTCGCAGGTGTTGGAGCCACGCATGCCCAGCTTGTCGAACTTGTTGCTGCGGCTGAAGCCTTTCCAGTCGCGCTCGACGATGAAAGCGGTGATGCCGTGCGGGCCTTTTTCCAGATCGGTCTTGGCGTAGATCACGTAAGTGTTGGCGTCAGGGCCGTTGGTGATCCAGGTCTTGCTGCCGTTGAGCACGAAACGATCGTCGCGCTTGTCGGCGCGCAGTTTCATCGAAACCACGTCGGAACCGGCGTTCGGCTCGCTCATCGCCAGCGCACCCACGTGTTCGCCGCTGATCAGCTGCGGCAGGTATTTGGTTTTTTGCTCGTGATTGCCGTTGCGGTTGATCTGGTTGACGCAGAGGTTGGAATGCGCGCCGTAAGACAACGCCACCGAAGCCGAGCCGCGGCTGATTTCTTCCATCGCCACCACGTGCGCCAGATATCCGAGGCCAGCGCCGCCATATTCTTCCGGGACGGTGACACCGAGCAGGCCCATGTCACCGAATTTGCGCCACAGGTCGGCGGGGAACAGGTTGTCGCTGTCGATTTGCGCCGCGCGCGGGGCGATCTGGTCTGCGACGAAAGACTGGACCTGATCGCGCAGCATGTCGATGGTTTCACCGAGTGCGAAGTTCAGGGATGGATAGCTCATGCGGCACCTTTTGGCTTTTTTGTAGTGGCAGTGAAAACGGTCGGTCAGTTATCACCTTTACGTTAACGTAAGCCTGCGACGAATGACTGTCAATCACACTTTACGTTAACGTCAACTTGGGCGAGAGTAAGACCATTCAGGATTGAAAAGCGCAGTGCTTTCTGTAGGAGTGAGCCTGCTCGCGATGGCGTCAGATCAGTCACCATCCTCGTCGACTGAATAATCGCCATCGCGAGCAGGCTCACTCCTACAGAGGTAATTTCGATACACCCACTAATAAAGACAAGAAGGGGGTCATCATGGATCAACCCAGTGCCGCACCGCAGCGCAGCTACACCCGTGGTTCGCAGGACAAGGCCTTGCTCGCGCTGACCATCGGTCAGCAGTTTGACGCAACCGTCGCGCAATACCCGGACGGTGAAGCGCTGGTGGTCCGCCATCAGCAGTTGCGCTATTCCTGGCGGCAACTGGCCGAGGCAGTGAACGTGCATGCCCGGGCGCTGCTCGCGCTAGGTCTGCAAGCCGGCGACCGCCTCGGTATCTGGGCGCCGAACTGCGCGCAGTGGTGCATCACGCAGGTGGCCACGGCGAAAATCGGCGTGGTTCTGGTCAACATCAACCCGGCTTATCGCAGCGCCGAACTCGAATATGTGCTCAAGCAATCCGGCTGCCAGTGGCTGGTCTGCGCCGGGTCGTTCAAGTCATCCGACTACCACGGCATGTTGCAGGGGCTGCTGCCGGAACTGGCCGCGCACGCCACCGGCCAATTGCGCAGCGAGCGCCTGCCGGATCTGCGTGGGGTGATCAGCCTCGATGCGCAGCCGCCGCGAGGTTTTCTGCCATGGTCGCAATTGCCTGATCTCGCGCAGAGCGTCTCGCCTGAGCAACTGCGCGAACGCAGTAACAGCCTGCACTTCGATCAACCGGTGAACATTCAGTACACCTCCGGCACCACCGGTTTCCCCAAGGGCGCGACCCTCAGTCACTACAACATCCTCAACAACGGTTACATGGTCGGTGAAAGCATCGGCCTGACCCCGCGTGATCGTCTGGTGATCCCGGTGCCGCTGTATCACT
>Ga0196970_1000657_pt1 | contig 35973 bp, 36 predicted proteins | sample S1v_513CmetaG_FD_148672 | JGI IMG/M metagenome (GOLD analysis project Ga0196970, IMG submission 148672) | Soil microbial communities from Anza Borrego desert, Southern California, United States - S1+v_5-13C | ecosystem: Environmental > Terrestrial > Soil > Desert | place: USA: California... | reverse complement strand
CGCCGCCCGCGCCAACACCCATCAGCACGATGCCATTGGCGCCGAGCTTGGCCGCCTCTTGCTTGAGCTTGAGCAGCGCCGAATCCGTTTGGCCCTGGGTACCGAAACCAACCGCGCTGGTGGCTTCGACCTGTGCGATTTCCACCGAACCGGCCGGCGAGGTGGCATAGACCTGCACCATGGCCGGGTCCACCGGCGGACGGGCGCTGCCCAGCATCACCCGGGAAGAACTGGCGCACCCGGCCAGCGCGAGGGCCAGGCAGGCGGCGATGATCGTGGTGGTCGTGGTCTTCATGGCGTGTCCCTGGTCGTTGGGCAGATGATCCGGCCCAGGTACTGAATCGTGGCGCACCTGCGGCGTTTCCGCAGCCTGCGTCCGGCACCGTGAGCGGCGCGCCAAGGCCGCGTGCGTCCGGGCCCCCTCCGCCCCGTCGCAGCGCACTGGGCTGGCGGCTACCGATGGCGCTATCGTGTGCGCCATCAACGAAAGGAGGCAAGGCATGGGTCTGATCAGTCTGCTGTGGGGCATCGTGGCGTTCCTGTGGATGATCGTGGCGTTCATCCCGCTGCTCGGGTGGGGTAACTGGTTCGTCATTCCGTTTGCCGCGGTGGGCGCGATCATTGCCGCCATCGGCCTGCTATTCACCGCGCCGGGCAACCGCGGCCGGGCCAAGGCGGGGCTGCTGCTCAACGTGGTGGTGATCGTGGTCGGCGTACTGCGCCTGAGTCTGGGTGGCGGCGTGATCTAGGCGCTTGCGCGTAACCGTTCAGGCGCAGCTGCGGCTGCTGCCTGAGCGGGGTCGCCTGCGACGGCCTGTCGCGGCGGCCCCCGGAGCGGGGGGCGTAGAATGAATGCTTACTTTTTCGCTGCCCGCTGGCTGCCTGGGCATGTCCGTGGCTGACCTTCGGCACGCGGATTTGCGCGGCAGTCGAACCTGAGGATTTCCTGCATGGCCCATCCCCACTACCGGCCGCGCCGCATGCGCCGCGACGAGTTCTCGCGCCGCTTGATGCGCGAACATACGCTGACCACCGACGACCTGATCTACCCGGTGTTCGTGCATGACCTGCCTGGGCGCACGCCGGTGGCCTCGATGCCGGGCGTCGAGCGGCTGTCGATCGACGAGCTGTTGCGGGTGGGCGAACAGGCGGTGGAACTGGGCATCCCCGTGCTCGACCTGTTCCCGGTGATCGATCCCGCCCGCAAGAGCCTGGACGCCGCTGAAGCCTGGAACAGCGACGGCCTGGCCCAGCGCGCCGTCCGCGCATTGAAGTCGCGCTTTCCCGAGCTCGGGGTGATGACCGATGTGGCGCTCGATCCATACACCACGCACGGCCAGGACGGCATCATCGACGCGCACGGCTACGTGCTCAACGACATCACCGTCGAGGCGCTGGTGAAGCAGGCGCTGTCGCATGCGGAGGCCGGCGCCGACATCATCTCGCCCTCGGACATGATGGACGGCCGCATTGGTGCGATCCGCCGCGCGCTCGATGCGCAGCAGCACGTCAACGTCCGGATCATGGCCTATTCGGCCAAGTACGCCTCGGCCTTCTATGGTCCGTTCCGTGATGCCGTGGGCAGCGCCGGCAACCTCGGCAAGGCCGACAAGAAGACCTACCAGATGGACCCGGCCAACGGCGACGAGGCCCTGCGCGAAATCGCGCTGGACTTGGAAGAGGGCGCCGACATGGTGATGGTCAAGCCCGGCATGCCGTACCTGGACATCGTGCGCCGGGTGAAAGAGGAGTTCCGCGTGCCGACCTTCGCCTACCAGGTGAGCGGCGAGTACGCGATGCTCAAGGCCGCCGCCGCCAATGGCTGGCTCGATGAGCGCGCCTGCGTGATGGAAGCCATGATGGGCTTCAAGCGCGCCGGTGCCGATGGGGTGCTGACCTACTTCGCGCCGCAGATCGCGCGCTGGCTGCGCGAGCGCGGGTAACGCTGCGCGCCTGCTGCTACCTGGCGCCCTTCGCAGGCAGGGCGCCAGGATGCGTCGCCGTTATCGTCGGGGCATTTCGTCGTAAATCGCGTCGGCCACACCTGTGGCGAAATCCCTGACCGCGTCGCCGCCGGTGATGAGCAGGAGCAGCGTCGCCAGTCGGCAGAGGGCGGTGCACGCCGGACGTTTGTGCAGCCCGGCGCGAAAGCGGGTCTGATCCATTCGGTTTCTCCTGATGACACAAGGGCACAAAGCAGGTCGCCAGGCACCAGCCTGACCCTGCCAGCCTACAAACTGGCGCCTCTGGCGCGCCGCTGCCGTCTGCACGACGGGTGTTCCCTCGCGATTCTTCGCATTGCAGGCAAGCCATTCGCGACCCCCGTCTCGTCTCCTGCGCCGCCACCCCGGCACACTCCTGGCCTGCGCAAGCGCTGTCCGCCGTTGTCTCCCAAGCGTCTCCACGACCGCCCACGAAGAGGAGCAAGCTGCCATGGCCAAGGCCAAGAAGACCCCCTGGACGCCCCCGTACTACCCCATCATCTACGTGCGCGGTTACGCGATGACGCGCGGCGAGATGGACCAGACCAGCGCCGATCCCTTTTGTGGATTCAACCTCGGCTCCACCGTGTACCGCGCCGTGGCCGAGCGCGAGCGCGCGCCGCGCAAGTACGTGTTCGAGTCGCCGGTGGTGCGGCTGATGTCGGAGTTCGAGTACAGCGACGTGTATGAGGACGGGCAGGACATCCTCGACCCGGGCTGGGAATCCAGCGCTGAAGGCCAGCCGACGGGCAACCAGCTGGGTTCGCGCTCGGTGGTGATCCATCGCTATTACGACCCGGCGTCCTCGCTGTTCGGTGGTGGCAAGACGCCGAGCATCGAGGACTCGGCCAAGCGGTTGTCGCAACTGGTGGCGCGCGTGCGCGAGCTGATCTGCGCCAACCCGGCCAACCAGGTGACGCCGGCGCAGTTTCGCTGCTACCTGGTCGCGCATTCGATGGGCGGGCTGGTGAGCCGCGCCTTCCTGCAGAATCCGGCGCTCGACCCGGCCCGGGTCAAGGACTGCGTGGACAAGTTCTTCACCTACGCCACGCCGCACAACGGCATTGACGTGATCGGCGCCAACGTGCCCAGCTGGCTCACCGCCTACGACATCGACAACTTCGACCGCGACCGGCGCATGCCGCAGTACCTGGCACTGGGCGAATTGCCGAAGAAGAACGGCGGCCGGGTTGATCTGCTGCCCGAAGACCGCTTTCCCTCGCGCAAGGTGTTCTGCATGGTCGGCACCAACCGCAGCGACTACAGCGCCGCCGCCGGGCTGTCGCGAACCTTCGTCGGCAATGGCAGCGACGGCCTGGTCAAGATCGAGAACGCCACCCTGCAGGGCGTCAACGCCGACGGCAGCCTGGGTGACTACTGCGCCAAGGCCTTTGCCTATCGCTCGCACTCGGGCTTCTACGGCATCGTCAACAGCGAGGAAGCCTTCCAGAACCTGGCGCGCTTTCTGTTTGGCGACGTGCGCGTGGATGTGTGGCTGGCGCTGGATGAGATCCGGCTGCCGGACAAGGTCGAGCAGGCGCGCGCCGCCGGCCGCGAGGTCGATGCGCTGTACCAGGTCGAGCTGCTGGCCTCGCCCCGCGGCAAGCTGTGGTACCTGACGCGGCGCGTGGCCGAGGAGGACTCGGTTGCCTGTATCCGCCACGCCACTTGGAAGAAGGAAATACCGCACTACCTGTCCACGGTGTTCCTGGCCAACGCGGCCAAGGTGGACAGCAGCGACCGTTCGTTGTCCTACGGCCTCACCTTAGGTATCCGCGTGCCGGACTACGAGATCGAACGCAAGCTGTGGATCAATCAGCACTACGAGGGCGGCTACCTGTTCCGCAATTCGATCGTGCTGTCGATGGTGCCACCGCTGCGCGATGGCGCGGCCTGGAAGGTGCGCTTCGCCTGGCAGGACAGCGGCGTGAGCAGCCCCAGCCAGGACGTGGACGTGTCCGCCGAGCAGATGCGCCAGCGCCATGTGGACATCGACATCCCCTTCGAGAGCACCAGCACCGTGGACGGCAGGCCGGTGCCGACGCGGCCCGGGGTGCGCGGGCGCCTGCAACTGCGGATCTCGGCCTGGAACGCGTGAACCGCAACCCCGGCGCCGGGCCATGACTGGCTTCACATGACGCTCGCGGCGGCTGCCCGTAACCTGCCACGTCGGCGCGCCGTCGGGGTGGGCGCCGCCTTTCTGGCTCTGCAGGGACTTGGCGGATGAGCAGGCACTATTTCGTGGGCAGCGGCATCGCGTCGCTGGCGGGAGCGGCGTTCCTGATCCGGGACGCAGGGGTGAGCGGAAGCGACATCGTCATCCTTGAAGCGCAGCCAGGCTTTGGCGGCGCGCTGGACGTGCACGGCAGCGCCGCCGGCGGTTACCGCATGTACGGCAACCGGATCTTCGCCGGCCAGTACGCGTGCACGTTCGACCTGATGGCAAGCATCCCGTCGGTCAGCAATCCGCACATCTCGGTCAACGAAGAAAGCCGGCGTGCCGGGGCCGGGCGCGGGCCGGCGCAGGTGCGCCTGGTGACGCCGCGCACTCCTGCCACGACGGCGTGGCTGGCCGGCCTGGAAGAACGCCATCGGCAGGCATTGCGCGAAGTGCTCGCGGCGCCGGAGCAGGCGCTGCAGGGCAAGCGCATCCTGGACTGCTTTGACGAGGCGTTCTTTGCCACGGCCTTCTGGCTGGAATGGTCCACCGTGTTCGCGCTGCGGCGTTGGCACAGCGCCGTGGAATGGCGCCGCTACCTGCGCCGGCAAGCCGCGCAGCTGGTGTTCCAGGCCGACCCGGCGGATATCTACCGCACCTTGTACAGCCCCTATGAATGCCTGGCGCTGCCGCTGCAACGCTGGCTGGCCAGCCAGGGCGTGCAATTCCGCTTTCGCACCCGGGTCGCCGACGTGGAACTGGATGAAGGCGAAGATGCCTTGTGCGCCCGCGCGCTGCACCTGCTCAGCGATGGACAGTCACGACGCGTGACGCTCGCGCCCGATGATTGCGTCTTCGTCACGTTGGGTTCGATGGCCGCTGACACCACCTTCGGTTCGATGGTCGAAGCGGCGCCGCTGGCTGCCGCGGCCGCGCCTGGCGATGCCTGGCAACTGTGGCGGCAACTTGCCGCGCGACGCGCGGACCTGGGCCGGCCGGAAGTCTTCTGCGGCCACGTCGACAGTTCGCAGTGGACATCGTTCACCGTGACCACGGACGACCCGACGTTCCTTGCGTCGATGGCCGGTTTCCGCGGAGCGGGCGGCGACCGCGCCGAGATGATCCGCTTCAATGGCTCAGGCTGGCTGCTGACCCTGGCCTTGTACGACCAACCCTTCTTCATGGAGCAGCCGGACAGCGTCTCGGTGTGGTGGGGTTACGGCCTGGCGCATGATCGGCCGGGCGACTTCGTGCGCAAGCCGATGCGCGAATGCACCGGCCAGGAGATTTTGGAAGAGGTGCTGTTCCAGTTGCAGTATCCGCAGCGCGAACGCGAAGCCCTCATGGCGGCCTCCAACTGCATCCCCTGCACCATGCCCTATGTCACCAGCCCTTACCTGGTGCGCACCCAGGGCGACCGGCCGGCGCCGGTGCCGGTCGGCTCGCGGAACCTGGCCTTCCTTGGCCAGTACGTCGAGCTGGAAGACGAGGCGGCCCTGACTGTCGAGTACTCGGTGCGCAGCGCGCAGCAGGCCGTGTATGCCTTGCTGGGCGTGGCCCGGCCCTTGCCGACGGTGCGCCAGCCCGACGAACCGGCGGAAGCCATGCTCGATCGGCTGGTCGACGCGGCGCAATGGACGCCGTCGTAAGGCAGGTTCTTCGCAGGGCGAAATCCCATGGGTCAATAGCGCTGACATTCGACATGTCTCAATGCCGCGGCGACCCCTGCCTCGTAGTAGATATACCTCACGCAAGCGAGGTGTGTTGTGCCGTCCTGAAAACTTCCATTTGTGCTTGCTCAGAACAATCGTATCGTCGCTGCGCTACGAGGCGAAAGCACGAGCGTGGCTGGCGATGCCGCGCTAGCCTTCGCGCCCCTCGTGCAGGAATTGCGCTTCTTGGCACTCATCAAGATCGTGGTGGCCGATGACCATCCGCTGGTGCGGGCGGGGGTCTGCCGCGTGCTGCAGGATGACGCGGGTATCCGTGTCGTCGGCGAAGCCGAGAGCGCCGACGCGCTGTTCCGCTTCCTGCACAGCCGCCGCTGCGATGTGGTGCTGGCCGACCTGCACATGCCGGTCGGCGAACATGCCGATGGCGTGCCCATGCTCCAGGTGCTGTGCCAACGCTGGCCCAGCCTGCCGGTCGTGGCCTTCACCATGGTCGACAACCTGGCCGTGTTGCAGCTTGCGGTCTCGGCTGGCTTGCGCGGCGTGCTGCTCAAGACCGAGCCCTTGGCAGCGCTGTCGGTGGCGATCCGCCGCGTGCATGCCGGCGGCACCTATTTCAGTGCCGCCTTGCAGGACAAGTGGATGCTCAGCGAGCGCCAGGCCAAGGCGGTGCCGACCACGCCGCTGTCGCCGCGCGAGTACGAGGTGTTCTGCCTGTTCGTGCGTGGGATGAGTGTTTCGCAGATCGCCTTGAAGTTGCAGCGCAGCATCAAGACGGTGAGCCGGCAGAAGCGCTCGGCGATGGCCAAGCTGCGCCTGGCCCACGACGTGGAAGCCTACGACTACGCCCGCGTGCAGGGCCTGCTGGGCTGACCCGGCGCGTCAGTGCGGCAGGCGGCCGAGCTGGCGCGCGCCGACGATGATCATCCGCAGCATCTGCGAGATCTGCTCGACCAGCTCTTCGTCGCGCTCCGGTGGCAGATCCATCGCGGTGGCGCCCATCGCGAACACCAGGCGGGTGATGGCCTTGGAGACCAGCTCCGGCGCATGCAGTACCGCACCGTCGGCGGCGGCCAGGCGGATCAGGTCCACCCGCAATTCGTCTTCAAAGTAATTGAGCTCGCGCTCCACCGCATGCTTGAACGCATCCGAGCCGACCGCGCCTTCGCGCAGCAGCACGTGCAGCAGCTTGTCGTCGGCGCGCAGTTGTTCCATGAAGGTCTCGACCGACACACGGATGACGCTGCGCTCGGTGGAGGTGGCACGCTCGCGGGCCTGGCCGATGATCGTGCGCAGCGAGCGCCCGGCCAGGTCGATCAGCGCCACGGTCAGCTCGTCCATGTCGCGGAACTGGCGGTAGAAGCTGTTTGGTGCGATGCCGGCTTCGCGGGCGACTTCGCGCAGGCTGAGCGTGGACAGGCTGCGGTGCGGGCCGATCAGCTTGAGCGCCGCGGTCAGCAGGTCCTCGCGCGAGATCGCCGGCTTGCGGGCCGGGGCGGTGTCGTGCAGGGAAGCGCTGGCGGGCATGGTCGATCCGACGGGCAAGTGCCTGAATCATACGCTCCCGCGGCCATGTACAACTGTATACACAGCTGTGCGCTCATGCGTATAGTGCCCGCCATGCCCTCGCCAGCCCCCAACGCCCCTGCCGCCGACGCCACCCAGCGCTGGCTCGATCCCGCGTTTTTCGACTTCTGGGCCACCCGGCTCAATCCGTTGTGGACCTGGAATCGTCCGCGTGCCCGGCTGCTGGAGCGCCGCATTGAAGCCGCTGGCGCCGTCACCCTGGTGCTGCAGGCCAATCGACATTGGCGTGGCATCGGCCCCGGGCAACATGTGGAGCTGGGCGTGGAGATTGAAGGGCGCTGGTTGCGCCGGCATTACAGCCCTACCGCGACCGGTCCCGGACGCGTGGAAATCACGCTCCGGCCGCAGCCGCAGGGCCGGGTCAGTCCTTATCTGGCGCAGACCGCGCCGATCGGCAGCGTGTTTGAACTCGGACAGGGTTTTGGCGACTTTGCCTGGCCCGCCGGCACCGGCCCGGTGCTGTTGCTGGCCGCGGGCAGTGGCATCACCCCCATGCGTGCCTTGCTGCGTGCGCAGGCTGAGCGCGGGTTCGACCGCGATGTGACCCTGCTGTACTGGGTGCGCCAGCGCGAGGACGCCTGCTTCGCGGCGGAGCTGCGCGCGCTGGCCGATGCCCATCCCCGCCTGGACCTACGCCTGCTGGTCACCGGCGAAGGTGCACCGCGCGTGGATGCCCTGCCCGAGTCGCAGTGGCCGGCGCTGGCCGCGGCCGAGGTATTGGCCTGTGGCCCGGGTGGATTCGTCCAGGCTGCGCGGCAGCGTTTGCAGGACCACGTGGGAAGTTTCCAGGCCGAAGCCTTCAGTGCTCCTGTGTTTGATGCCGGCGACGCCGGCGAAGTGGAAGTGGTGCTTGCCCGCAGCGGCCGCACCCTGCGCCTGCCGCGCGCCCGCTCGCTGCTCGAAGGGTTGGAAGCGCACGGTCTGAAGCCCCGCCATGGCTGTCGCATGGGCATCTGCAACACCTGCGTGTGCCAGCGCCAGAGCGGCGCCACCCGCCATCTGCACAGCGGCCAGCAGCACGACGAGCCGGCTTCGCCGGTGCGCCTGTGCGTGCAGGCGCCGAGCACCAACCTGATCCTGGAACTTTGAGGAAATCGCGCATGACCCGTCCCGCCAACCGCGTGCTGTCGCCGGCCGAATTGCAGTCCTTCGGCGATGAGCTGGACGCATTGCGCCGGCGCGTGACTGCCGACCTCGGTGCCAGCGACGCGCGCTACATCCGTCGCGTGGTCGCCGCCGTGCGCTGGACCGGCGTGACCGGCCGTGCCCTGCTGTTCCTCGGCGCTTTCGTGCCGGCCTTGCTGTGGCCGGCGTGGATCGCTGGCACCTTGCTGCTGGGCCTGTCGAAGATCCTGGAGAACATGGAACTCGGCCACAACGTCATGCACGGCCAGTACGACTGGATGGGCGACGCGCAGCTGCAGGGCAGCACCTACGAATGGGACATCGTCGCGACCGGTGACAACTGGCGCAAGACGCACAACTTCCGTCATCACACCTACACCAACGTGCGTGGCATGGATGACGACATCGGCTACGGCCTGCTGCGCATCTTCCCCGAGCAGCGCTGGCGCCCGTTCTACCTGCTGCAACCGCCGATCGCGGTGGTGTTCGCGCTGATGTTCCAGTGGGGCGTGGCGATCCAGGACCTGCGCATTGGCCGCTGGCTGCACGGCAAGATGACCGGCCGGCAGTTGCTGCGTTCGGCGCAACCGGTGGGGCGCAAGATGGCGCGCCAGCTGCTCAAGGACTATCTGCTGTTCCCGCTGCTGGCCGGCCCGTTCTTCCTGCCGGTACTGCTGGGCAACCTGGTGGCCAACGGCATGCGCAATGTGTGGACCTTCGTGGTGATCTTCTGCGGCCACTTCACCGCCGATGCGGAAGTGTTCCCGAAGGAATGCCTGCGCGATGAGTCACGCGGCCACTGGTACCTTCGCCAGCTGCGCGGCTCGTCCAACCTTTCGGGTGGTCCGATCATCGATGTGCTGACGGGTAACCTGAGCCACCAGATCGAGCATCACTTCTTCCCCGACCTGCCGGCGCGTCGCTACGCCGCCATCGCCAAGGAAGTGCGCGAGATCTGCGTGCGCTACGGCCAGCACTACAACACCGGCTCGCTGCCGCGGCAGTTCGGGCAGGTGACCTGGCGCATCCTGCGCCATGCCTTCCCCAGCCGGGCCCCTGCGCCGCAACCGCTGGTGCAGGCGCAGACTGCCTGAGACGAACCCGGGCCCGTTCAACCGGCCCGTCCAAACCGGCCCGCTCAAGTCAGTTCCACGCAGATCAGCGAGCTGCGCGCGGCAGCTGGGCCAGGGTGTCGTTGGCGATGGCTTGCAGGCGCTGGGTGCTGCCATCGTTGCGCTGCACGGTGCCGCGGTTGAGCGCGCGCCACACGACCCGCAGCGTGGCGGGTTCGATCACTTCGATCTGCAAGCCACCCTCGACATAGCGGGTGCGGCGGATATCGATGACCGGCGCGCCGTCACCGCCCGGCACGACCATCTGCGAGCAGCCATCGTCAGTGCACAGGATCGTGCCCTGCGGGGTGGGCTGGCTGCCAACGCCTTCGTCGCGCAGCAAGGTCTGCGCTTCGTCTTGCGCACCCACGCGGAAGGCCACCAGGAAGTCGGCCTGCGCCGGCGTGGCCGCACTCTGGTAGCCCTTGCCTTGCAGGGCGCTGTCCAGCGCCGTTTGCAGGCGCTTGCGGAACTGAGGGTCGAGCACGCGCGCGTCGGACTCGGCGGGAAGCTGGGCAGGCATCGGCACCCACGCATAGCGCAGGCCGGGTAGCCGCGCGGCTGGCTTCGATACGGTGACCTCGCTGGACGGTGCAACCCCGGCGGTGCTGCAACCGGCGGACAGGGTCATGCACAAGGCGATGCAGCATGAGGAGAGCAGCAGTTTCAAGGCAGGTCCTGTGATCTGGGTGGCCCGGCAGCATAGCCGGGCGTTATTGGCGCCGCCGCGCGCAAACTGCATCACTTGCGACAGGAAGTTACATACCGGCATGCAGGGCGCACGCTACTTCATGCCGACTTCATCGTCATCGCAAAGGATGCAGTTTTCCGGCAAAGAAGGTGCTCCATGGATTTCGTTGCATCGTTGGTGATGCTGTTGTCGATCGCCGTTCTCGGTGGCGTGTGCACCTGGATGGCGTTGCGGTCGGCGAAGCCGCGTCTGCGCTGGAGTGCGGCCGCGGGGAGCTTCCTCGCGGCGGCCAGTGCGTTGGCAGTCGCGGTTTCCCGGCCGGCGCACATGGATAGCCAGGGCGTGTTGCACGAGCCCGGCCTGGCCTTCGTCGCCCTGGCGTACCTGGCGACGCTCGTCGGCTGCCTGCTCGCAGCCTGGGCGCTGCATGGCTGGCGCGTGGCGCGTTCACGCGCTGGAATCGGCCAGGTCGCTAGCGTGGGCGCGAACCTGGGAGGCGACGATGGACAGGCAGAGAGTGGGCGGTAGCGACAGCAAGCCGATCTACCGGATTCAGGAACACGCGGGCGCGCAAATCCGCGACAAATACGTGGTGGGTGATACCGGCGTGGCCTTCGATACGCTGGAGGCCGCGCAGGCGGCGGCGCAGGAACTGGATACGCTGTCGCCGCCGGGCGAGAGTTGACGACGGGCGCGCTCAGGCCGCGCTGATGTGAGGCGACGCGCGCAAGCTTCAACGCAGCTCGCGATCCATCCGCCGATAACCGATCGCCTCAGCAAGATGCGCCCGCTCGATGCGGTCGCTCGCGTCCAGATCCGCCACCGTGCGTGCCACGCGCAGGATGCGGTGCATCGAGCGCGCTGAAAGCTGCCACTGGTCAATCGCCTGTTCGAGCACGCGTTCGTCTTCGGCGCGTAGCACGCAGTCGCGCGTGGTGCAGGCAGCATCGAGGCGGCCGTTGGGAACCCCGGCGCGCTGGAGCTGGCGCTGCCTGGCCAATAGCACTCGCGCGCGTACCGTCGCCGAGTCTTCGCCCAGCGGTGCGCCATGGCGCAATGCATGTGGCGGCAGGCGCGGCACTTCCACATGCAGGTCGATGCGCTCCAGCAATGGGCCGGAGATGCGCGCGCGATAGCGGCGGATCGCCTCGACCGTGCAGGTGCAGCGGCCACTCGGGTCACCGGCCCAGCCGCAAGGGCAGGGGTTCATGGCCGCAACGAGTTGGAAGCGCGCCGGGAACTCAAGGTGCAGCGCCGCACGCGAAACCCCAATGGCGCCAGATTCGAGCGGTTCGCGCAGGACTTCCAGCGCATGCCGCTGCCACTCGGGCAATTCATCGAGGAACAACACGCCGTGATGGGCGAGGGAAATCTCCCCGGGCCGTGGCAGCGAGCCGCCGCCGGCCAGCGCCACCGCACTGGCGGTATGGTGCGGATGGCGAAACGGGCGTTGACGCCAGCGTGCGGCTTCCAGGCCGCGGCCCGACTGGCTGGCCGAAGCAATCGCCGCGACTTCCAGCGCTTCGTCCTCGCTCAACGGCGGCAGCAGGCCGGGCAGGCGCGAAGCCAGCAAGGTCTTGCCGCTGCCCGGGCTGCCGCATAGCAGCAGGTGATGCTCGCCAGCGGCGGCGATCTCCAGTGCACGCCGTGCCGCAGGCTGGCCGCGTACATCGGCCAGGTCGCCAACCCCTGCGGCGACTGCCTCAGGTGCGGACCAGGAGTCAGCCAGCGCCGGCCACGGCTGTTCGCGGCGCAGGCTGGCGCACACCTGCAGCAGCGTGCGCATGGGGATGGGCTCGGCACGCTGCGCCAGACCGGCCTCGGCCGCATTCGCCTCCGGCACGATCAGCCTCCGCCCGTCCTGCATGGCCGCCAGCGCCGCAGGCAGAACGCCATCAACCGGCCGCAGCTCGCCGGTCAAGGCGAGTTCGCCAACGAATTCCAGTCCCGCCAGTGCATCGCGATCCAGCTGGCCGCTGGCGGCAAGAATGCCTAGCGCGATCGGCAGGTCGAAGCGGCCACCATCCTTCGGCAGGTCCGCCGGCGCCAGGTTGATGGTGATGCGACGCGCGGGGAATTCAAACTGCGCGCACAGGATCGCCGCGCGTACACGTTCGCGTGATTCCCGCACCGCCGCTTCCGGCAAGCCGACAATCTGCGTCGAAGGCAGCCCGCCCGACAGATGGACCTCGACCCTGACCTCCGGTGCCGCCACGCCTACCCGCGCCCGGCTGTGCACGAGCGCCAGGCTCACGCTGCGAGGACCTTGTCAGCTCACGCGGCGCTGCCGCCGCGTGCTTCCAGCGCGGCCACGGCCTTTTCGAGGGCCTCGAGCTTTTCGCGCGTGCGCAGCAGCACCGCGCGTTGCACGTCGAACTCCTCGCGCGTCACCAGGTCCAGCCGGGACAGGCCGGCCTGCAGCACGCCCTTGAAGCTGGCCTGCAACTCGTCGCGCGACTCGCGCAAGCCAGGCGGAACCAGGTCGCTGAGGCGGCGGGCAAGGTCGTCGAGCTGGTTGAAATCGATCATGGGGCGTCTCCGGTAGGGCCTGCTCAGCATCGGCTGTGCGCAGGGCGGACGCCATCGGCGCCGCGGTGGGAATGGCGTAAGGATAAGCCGCGATCGCCTGTGCGTCGCTCGCCGCGGAGCTGGACGCGCACTGCGATGGGACGGGTTATTCTTGTGTCCGGAAACGGCCGAGGACTGGGGAACGCCCGATGAAGATGATCATGGCCATCGTCAAGCCGTTCAAGCTTGACGATGTGCGCGAAGCGCTCGCCGGCTGCGGGGTGGCGGGCATCACCGCCACTGAAGTGAAGGGTTTCGGCCGGCAGAAGGGCCACACCGAGCTGTATCGCGGCGCCGAGTACGTGGTCGATTTCCTGCCGAAGGTGAAGATCGAGGTCGCGGTGACCGACGACCAGGTCGACGCGGTGGTCGAAGCCATCGTGCGCGCGGCCGGCACCGGCAAGATCGGCGACGGCAAGGTCTTCGTCTACGACCTGGCCAGCGTGGTGCGCATCCGCACCGGCGAACTGGACGCCGACGCGCTGTAAGCGCGTCGTGCCAGGGGCAAGCTTCAGCCCGTCTTGCCCTTCATGCGCCGGTAGAAGCGCTTCCAGCCGCGGCGCAGGCTGCTGACCCAGCCCGGTTCGGCGGTCAGTGCGGCCTGCTCGGGCGAGGGTGCCACGCCGGTCAGGCGCTGCTGCATCTTCAGCAGGTTGGCCTGGTCGCTGCGGCGCAGCTGGCGCGAGAGCGGGTTGTCGCGCAACCAGCGCGGGAAGCGCCAGGCCGAGGTGAAGTCGATCAACACCGGCACGCCGGCGCTGACCACCACATTGGTGCCATGCAGGTCGTTGTGGGTGATGCCCGCCGAATGCAGTTTCTCCAGCGCCGCCTGCAGGTCGTTGAACACTTCCTGCCCGACCAGCGCGCTGGCGCTGAGGGTCTCGCCGGGAATGAACTCCATGCCCAGCGCCAGGCCGCCCAGGGTGCCGAGCAGCGCCGGCGCGTGGCGCCAGCCTTTCAGCTGTTCGAGCATGCGCGCCTCGTGCCGCACCATCAGGCGCGCGATCGGCGAAAGCAGGGTGCGGCGGTAGCGGCCGTAGTCCTTGACCACCGCCAGACGCCCATTGACGTGGGTGCGGTAGACATCCGGCTCCAGCAGGCGGGTGCCTTCTTTCAGCAGCACGGGTGCAGCAAGGTCGGCACCGATGAAGGTGGACGCGCGGGTTCTCATCTGTTGCTCCTTGGTCCTGCGCCGGCAAGGGGTGGGGGGCCGGGTCGCGAGGAAAAACCGCGTCGGGACCGCGCCCGACGACAGGAGCAATTTTAAAACTCGGCAGTCTGCAAATTCTTAATGTTAAAAAAATGCAATGTTCCGCCGATGGAACGGCTTCGAGTCAATGCGCGCCCGTGTTGCGCACGCTGCTGCTCCCGATCATGACCGCAAGCGCCAGTCCCGCGGCGACCCAGGTCAGGGCCAGCGGCAGACTGCTAGCGTGGGCGATGAAGCCGATCAGGGCAGGCCCGGCGAGCGTGCCGGAATAGCCCATCGCCGAGACCGCGGCGACGTTTACCTGCGGATTGCCGGTGGGCTGCCGCCCGGCCGCGGAAAATGCGAGCGGCGCGATGTTGGCGGCGCCCAGACCGGCGATTGCGTAGCCGGCCAACGCCAGGCCGGGTAAGGGCGTCCACAGCGCCAGGGCCAGGCCGGCCACTGCCATGCCCGCGCCGACCAGCAGCACCGGAATGCCGCCATACCGGGCCACCCAGCAGTCGCCGCCGAAGCGCCCGGCGGTCATGGTGATGGCGAACACCGCATAGGCGATGCCGGCACGGGCGGTATCCACGCGCTGCAAGGTGTTGAGCGCGATGGCACTCCAGTCGAGCATCGCGCCTTCCATCAGGAAGGTGGCGAAGGCCATGCCGCCGAGCAGCAACAGCCGGCCATGCGGCCAATGCCAGCCCTCGCCGCTGCCGCCGGCCGCAAGCAGATGCGGAGCGCAGCGCCACAGGCACAGCAGCCCGAGCAGCAGCATCGGCAACACCGCCTGCCACGGCGTCGCGCCCAGCCAGAGCATGGTGGCGACGCTGCCGGCGCCGACGATGCAGCCAACGCTGAACCAGCCATGGAAGCCGGACATCAGCGGGCGCCCGGCCTGGCGTTCGACCATCACCGCGTGCAGGTTGATCGCCACGTCCATGCCGCCGAGCGCCGCGCCGTAGACGAACAGCACCGCCGCCAGGCCCAGGTAGCTGGAAGCCAGCCCCAGGCCGGGCAGACACAGCGCAGCGAGCGCTCCGAGCGCGACGATCAGCCGGCGGCAACCGACCTTGCCGGCAGCCCAGCCGGCGACGGGCATGGCGCTGACCGAACCGATGCCCAGGGCCAGCAGCAACAAGCCCAGCTCGGCTTCGCTGGCATGCAGGCGGTCACGCGCATAGGGCACCAGCGGTGCCCAGGCGGAAAGGTTGATCCCGGCGACGAGGAAACTGGCCCGCGTCGCCCATTCCCGCGCGCGTTGCGGCGAAGCGCTCACCGTGCGCGGGGTGTGGCGTGCGTCATTCACCCAGCGCGCGGGCGACGAATGGCGGCGCGACCAGCACGCCGGTGTGCAGATGGGCGCTGTAGTACAGCGTGTCGAAGCTCTTGGCCTGTGCCTCGGCCTGGCGGAAGGCAAAGTCGGCACCGGCGTTCTTGCGCGCCATGGTCACGCTCCACCAGCCGGTGGGGTAGCACGGCTGCGGGAAGGGCAGGGTCTTGAACGACTGGAAGCCGGCCTTGCCCATTTCCTGGCGCATTTCCTTGATCAGGTCCAGCAGCGCCAGCGGCGATTCGGACTGCTGCACGAGGATGCCGTCGTCCTTCAGCGCACGGAAGCAGCTGTCGTAGAAGGCCTTGTTGAACAGGCCCTCGGCCGGGCCCACCGGATCGGTGGAATCGACGATGACGATGTCCACGCTGCCGGCCGGGCAATTGGCCATGTAGGCCACGCCATCGTCGAACAGCAGTTCGGCGCGCGCGTCGCCATTGGATTCGCACAGTTCGGGGAAGTACTTCTCCGACATGCGGGTGACCTGCTCGTCGATGTCGCACTGCGTGGCGCTCTCCACGCCCGGATGCTTGAGCACCTCGCGCAGGGTGCCGCAGTCGCCGCCGCCGATGATCACCACGCGCTTGGGTGCGGCGTGGGTGAACAGCGCCGGGTGGCTGATCATCTCGTGGTAGAAGAAGTTGTCGCGCGTGGTCAGCATCACCGCGCCGTCGATCACCATCAGCTTGCCCCAGTCCGTGGTGTCGAAGATCTCGATCTTCTGGAACGGCGACTGCACCTCGTCCAGCTTGCCGGTGATGCGGTAGCCGATGGCCGAGCCGGTGGGCTGGAAATGCTCGATGTACCAGTTGTCGTTGCTGCTCATGGGGGAGTCCTTGCGGCGAGCCCGCGGCCGACCGGCCAGATGGGCGGGGAGGGCGCGCATTGTAGCGAAGGCACCCGCAGGCGTCCGTTACCATGTGCCGACCGGCGCCGGGAAGGCGCCTTCTCGGGGGAGAACGGGGATGACGGACGTCGTGGCGCATCGCGCATTGATCGAGCGACTGGAACGCGAAGCGGCGCATGCGCCGGGGCGCTATCGGTTCAAGGTGGCACTGCTGGCCTTGGCCGGCTTTGCGGTTCTGGGCGGGGCCCTGCTGCTGGCGCTTGGGGTCTCGGTGGGGCTGGTGGTGGTGCTGGTGGCGATCAGCCCGCTGCTGCTGTTGAAGCTGGTCAAGATTGTCTGGATACCGATCGGCTTTGGCTGGATGCTGCTGCGCAGCTTCTGGATCCGCTTCGACGCACCCCACGGCCGCCGCCTGGGCCGCCACGAGGCGCCGGCGTTGCAGGCCGAAGTCGAGCGCCTGCGGCGCCAGACCGGCGCGCCGCGCCTGCACGGCATCATCATCAACGGCGAGCTCAACGCCGCCGCCGCCACCGTGCCGCGCGCGCTGGGCCTGCTCGGCCATCGCCACTACCTGGTACTGGGCCTGCCGCTGATGCAGGCGCTGGATGCACAGCAATTCGCCTCGGTGATCGCCCACGAGTTTGGCCACTTCGGCGGCGGCCATGGGCGCTTTGGCGGCTGGATCTACCGCGTGCGTGCCAGCTGGGACCGCGTGCTGGTGCAGCTGCAGGCGCGCCGCTCGTGGGCTAGCGGCGCATTCGTGCGCTTCTTCCGCTGGTATGCGCCGTACTTCAATGCCTACAGCTTCGTGCTGGCGCGAACGCAGGAATACCAGGCCGATGCCGTGGCCGCGCAGGTGGCCGGCGCGCGCGTGGCCGCAGAGGCGCTGGTGCGGGTCAACCTCGGCAGTGAGCGCCTGAGCCAGGACTTCTGGCCGGGCATGTGGCGCCGTGGCGTGGCCGAGGCGGCGCCGCCGATGCTGCTCTACCGCGACATGGCTGACAGCCTCAGGCAGCCGCACGAAGCCGACTCGGAGCGCCTGGCGCGGCTGCTGGGCCGCCCGCCCGGCCACGACGACACGCATCCGACCCTGGCCCAGCGCCTGGCCGCGCTCGGCGTGCAGCCGGCGCTGGTGCCGCCGCCAGCGCGCAGCTTTGCCGAAACCTACCTGGGCGGGCTGCTGCCACAGCTGGAGAACGAATTCAGCGAGCAATGGCGGCGCCAGGTGGAGTTCGACTGGCGCGAGAACCATCGCCAGCACGCCGCCGACCTGCGCCGCCTGGAAGAGCTCGAAGCCATGCCCGTGCATGACGCCGATGCGGTGGTCGAGCACGCGCGGCTGGCCGAAGCGCTGCGGCCCGAGGTGGACGCCCTCGCGCTATACCGCCGCGCGCTGGAGCACGCGCCCACCCATCCCTTCGTCCATTACCGGCTTGGCGTGCTGATGCTGCAGACCGGCAACGCCGCCGGCGTGGCCCACCTGCGCCGGGCCATGGTGCTGGACCCGCAAAGCCGCCAGGCCGCGTTGCAGCACCTTGCGCACTATTACCGCGAGAACGGCGACGTGGCCGGGCAGGACGAAGTGGCCCGCGAGTGGCAGCAGCTGCAGGACGCACGCCTGCGCGGCCAGCAGGGCCGCCACGAGCTGGGCGTCAAGGACAGCTTCCTGCCACACGGACTGGATGCGCAGGCATTGGCCGGTCTGCGCGCGACGCTGGCGCGGCAAGGCACGGTCAGCAAGGCCTGGCTCGCACGCAAGCAGCTGCCCGGCGAAGACGACGGCGTGCCGCACTACGTGCTGCTGGTCGCCTGGCGCGGATTCCTCTACCGCGAGGAAACCCGGCTCAAGCAGCTGGTGGAGGCCATTGAACTGCCGGGCACCTTCATCGTCTTTGCCGGATCACGGCAATACACGGCGGTGGCGCGGCGCCTGCGCAAGGCGGTGGGAGACCCCGTTTACCGCAAGTAGCGGGGGGAGGCGGGTAGAATGCGCGTCCCTCGCGCCTTGCCCCCGGAACCGCCATGACCTGGTCCATCGACCAAGCCCGAAAGACCTACTCCATCCCGCATTGGGCAGACGGGTATTTCGATGTCGATGCGGCCGGGCACGTGGTGGTGCGCCCGACCGGCGCCGAAGGCCCGGCCGTGTCGCTGCCGGAAGTGGTGGACGCCGCGCGCGCCTCCGGCGCCAAGCTGCCGCTGCTGGTGCGCTTTCCGGACATCCTCGGCCAGCGCCTGGGCAAGCTGCAGTCGGCCTTTGCCCAGGCCCAGGCTGACTGGGACTACGCCGGCGGCTACACCGCCGTGTACCCGATCAAGGTGAACCAGCACCGCGGCGTCGCCGGCACGCTGGCCTCGCACCATGGCGAAGGCTTTGGCCTGGAAGCGGGCAGCAAGCCGGAGCTGATGGCGGTGCTGGCGCTGTCGCGCCCGGGCGGGCTGATCGTCTGCAATGGCTACAAGGACCGCGAGTACATCCGCCTGGCCCTGATCGGGCGCAAGCTCGGGCTGCAGACCTTCATCGTCATCGAGAAGCCTTCGGAACTGAAGCTGGTGCTGGAGGAGGCGCGCCGCCTCGAGGTCAAGCCGGGCCTGGGCGTGCGCATGCGCCTGGCCTCGCTGGGCGCGGGCAAGTGGCAGAACAGTGGCGGCGACAAGGCCAAGTTCGGGCTGTCGCCGCGCCAGGTGCTGGACCTGTGGAAGTCGCTGCGCGACACCGAATACGCCGAGTGCCTGAACCTGCTGCACTTCCACATGGGTTCACAGATCTCCAACGTGCGCGACATCGCCAACGGCATGCGCGAGGCGACCCGCTACTTCGTCGAACTTTCGCGCCTGGGCGCGAAGATCAGCCATGTCGACGTCGGTGGTGGCCTGGGGATCGACTACGAAGGCACGCGCTCGCGCAGCTACTGCTCGATCAACTACGGCCTGCATTCCTACGCCGGCAACATCGTGCAGCCGCTGGCCAGCGCCTGCGCGGAACACGGCCTGCCGCAGCCGCGCATCGTCACCGAGTGCGGCCGCGCGATGACCGCGCACCACGCGGTGCTGATCGCCAACGTGACCGAAGTGGAGCAGGCGCCGGAAGGCCGCGTGCCGGACGCGCACGACGACGAGCCGGCGGCGATTCGCCATCTGCGCGAGATTCACGACCAGCTCGACGTGCGCCCGGCGGTGGAGCTGTTCCAGGAGGCCCAGCACTTCCATGCCGAAGGTTTGTCGGCCTACGCGCTGGGGCAGATCGACCTGGTTCACCGCGCGCGCATCGACGACCTGTTCTACGCGATCGCCCACGCCGTGCGCGCGCGCCTGAGCTTCGACGAGAAGAGCCACCGGCCGCTGCTGGACGAGCTCAACGAGCGCCTGGTCGACAAGTACTTCGTCAACTTCAGCGTGTTCGAGTCGATTCCGGACGTGTGGGCGATCGACCAGGTGTTCCCGATCGTGCCGATCGAGCGTCTCGACCAGGCCCCGGACCGCCGCGGCGTGGTCTGTGACATGACCTGCGACTCGGACGGCATGGTCAAGACCTACGTCGAAAACGAGAGCCTGGACACCTCGCTGCCGCTGCATGCGCTGCGCTCGGGCGAGTCGTACCGCATTGGCTTCTTCCTGGTGGGCGCCTACCAGGAAATTCTGGGCGACATCCACAACCTGTTCGGCGACACCGATGCGGTGGAAGTTGCGGTGGAAGGCAACGGTTACCGCATTGCCCAGCAGCGTCGCGGCGACACCACCGACGTGATGCTCGACTACGTGGGCTACCGCCTGGACGAACTGCGCAGCGCCTATGCCGAGCGCATCGCCGCCGCGCAGCTGCCGGCAGCGCGCGCGCAGGAGCTGGCCGATGCGCTGGAAGCGGGGCTGACCGGCTACACCTATCTGTCGGACGAACCGCTGGTGTGAGCTCGCGGACGCGGCGCGCGCCCTTGCGGCAGCGCCGCGACCTGTCCGGCCACCGCCTCGCGCACCAGCGTGGCCAGCGCGTTGACCGCGGGCGTGTCACTGGTGCGATAGAGCTGCAGGTCAACAGTGGGCATTGCCGGCAAACCGTGGGCCTCCGCATCGAGCACGCGCAGCCCGCCGGGCAGGCATAGCGGCGTACGCAGGGTGATGCCGAGGCCGGCCTCCACCGCCGCCCACACCCCGGCCAGGCTGGCGCTGCTGAAGGCCACGCGCCAGGAGATGCCGGCGCGGTCCAGCGCCTCGATCGCGACACTGCGCATCGGACAGGGCGCATCCAGCAGCGCCAGCGCCAGCGGTCCCTCGCGGGTGCTGGCCAGCGCCGGGCCGACCCAGCACAGCGGCACGCACGCCAGTGTTTCAGGCGCCAACTGCGCGGGCATCGGCGGGCCGGACCACGCCAGCGCCAGGTCGAACTGCCCGGCCGCCACGCCGTCCACCAGCACCGCGCCGCGCGCGATCTGCGCTTCCACCTGCAGCTTGGGATGCGCGCGGCCAAATCGTGCCAGCACCGAAGGCAGCAACTGCTCGCCGAATTCGGCCTGCAGGCCAAGACTCACTTCGCCCTGCCAGTGCGCGCCGTCGAGCGCGGCCACGGCCTCGTCATTGAGCGAGAGCAGGCGTCGCGCGTAGCCCAGCAGCAGGTCGCCGGTCGGGGTCAGCACCAGCCCGCGGCCCTGGCGCACCAGCAAGGGGGCGCCGGCCTGCTGTTCGAGCTTCTTCAGCTGCGCACTGACCGCCGAGGTCGAGCGGTGCAGCTGCACGGCCGCACGGGCGAAGCTGCCCAGCGCAATGCCGGTGGCGAAACTGCGCATGGCGTCCAGGTCGAGATGGGTCGTGCGCATGGAACGTCCTGATTTGGTGGATCGTTGATACCGAATTATCCGATTTACTGGACGATCCGCCAGTCCCACGATGGTCGCCTGCTTCCCACTGGAGACGGTCATGCCCCTGGTCCACATCGCCCTGCGTCATACCACTCCTGAACGCATTGCCGCCATCCGCGATGGCGTCTACGCCGCCTTGCGTGCCAGTTTCGAGGTGCCGGAGAACGACCGCTTCATCCTGGTCAGTCAGCACGAGGCGCACGAGTTCGACTACGACCCCGGCTACCTCGGCATCGCCCGCAGCGACGAGCTGGTCTTCGTGCGGATCAATTGTTCGGCCTCGCGCGGCGTCACCCAGAAGAAGGCGCTGTACCGCGACATTGTCGAACGCCTGGTGCAATCGCCCGGGCTGCGGCCGGAGGATGTCTTCATCCACCTGGTCGAAACGGCGCGTGAGAACTGGTCGTTTGGCCACGGCGCCATGCAGTACGCCTGAGCGTGCCATCGCACCCGGGCGGCATGCACATGCCGCCCACGCCGGAATGGTGGATGATGCGCGCGCCGACGCCCGGCCGGGCGCAACGCTCATCCAGGAGGCCGCATGGAACTGCTCAAGGCCGTCGCCATCGGGCTGGCGATGTTGCTGCCGCTGGCCAATCCGCTGACCACCGTCGCCCTGCTGCTGGGCCTGTCGCAAGGCATGACCGAGCAGGAGCGCAACCGCCAGGCATTCCTGTGCGCCTGCTACGTGTTCGCGATCATGATGGTCGCCTTCTATGCCGGGCAGACGGTGATGAGCGTGTTCGGCATCTCGATCTCCGGCCTGCGCATTGCTGGCGGGATGATCGTGGCCTACATCGGCTTCCGCATGCTGTTCCCCAGCGACCAGTCCGGTGAGGAACCGGAGGTGGAGGCGCGCAGCGAGGAGATTCGCCAGCGCAGCAAGGCCGATATCGCCTTCATCCCGCTGGCCATGCCGAGCACGGCCGGGCCGGGCACCATTGCGCTGATCATCAGCACCGCTGCGGCCATGCGCGACGAAATGCCGTTTGCGCCGTGGGTGATGTGGACCGCGCCGGCGCTCACCTTTCTGTTGGCGAGCGTGGTCCTGCTGCTGTGCCTGCGCAGCGCCGGAGCGATCATCCGGCTGCTGGGGCAGAGCGGCATCGAGGCCTTCGGCCGGCTGATGGGCTTTCTGCTGGTCTGCCTGGGCGTGCAGTTCGTGATCAACGGCGTGCTCGACATCGTCGAGGATTTTCCCGCCGTGACCTGAGTGGCGCATGCGGCGCCACGCGGGTCGAAGCATGGCCGCGCGGTCAGGTCTCGCGCGCGACCTGGAAGCCGGCGAAGGACTGCGTCACCGGCATGATCTCCAGGCGATTGATGTTCAGATGCGGCGGCAACGTCGCGACGTAGAAGATCGACTCGGCGATGTCCTCGGGGGTCATCGGGTTGGCCCCGGTATAGAGCTTGTCCGAGGCGCTCTGGTCGCCGTGTGTGCGGACGAGGGTGAACTCGGTCTCGGCCATGCCCGGCTCGATCGAGGTCACGCGCACACCGGTGCCGTGCAGATCCGAACGCAGCCCCAGCGAGAACTGGCTGACGAAGGCCTTGGTGCCGCCGTAGGCATTGCCGCCCGGATACGGGTAGGTGGCCGCGACCGAGCTGATGTTGATGATCGCGCCCTTGCGTGCGATCAGCGTCGGCAACACGCGATGGGTCAGGTTCACCAGCGCGGTGATGTTGGTGTCGATCATCGTGTGCCAGTCCTGCAACGAGGCCGACTGTGCCGGCGCGGTGCCCTGCGCGAGGCCGGCGTTGTTGACCAGCAGGTCGATGTCGGCGAAATCGGCCGGCAGTGCCGCCAGCGCCGCGTCCATCGCTCCCGCATCACGCACGTCGAACACCGCCGCGTGGATGCGATCGGCGCCGAACTCCTTCACCAGCGGTTGCAGCCGCTCGCCGCGCCGCCCGGTGGCGATGACGCGCCAGCCGGCAGTGGCAAAGCGCCGCGCCGCGGCCAGGCCGAAGCCCGAGGTGGCACCGGTAATGAGGGCAGTCTGGGTCATGGCAACTCCGTGCGGAAGCGATACACGGATTTTCGCACCATCGCGGCGCCGCGGCATACGCAAAGCCCGGCTCGGGGCCGGGCTCTGCGAGGGTGCATGCGATCGGTCTTGCTGCGCCGGGCTACTGCGCCTTGATCGCGATCGCTGGCAAGCCGCTGCCGCTGAGCTTCTGCTTGGCTTCGGCCAGTTCGCTGGCGGTGCCATACGGCCCCATGCGCACGCGGTAGACGGTCTTGCCCCCGATCTGTGCCGATTCCACCCGCGCGCTGAGGCCGAGCATGGCCAGCTTGGCCTTGGTCGATTCGGCATCGCCCGAGGCGCCAAACGAGCCGGCCTGCAGGATGTAGCGCACGTTGTCGTTGGTGCTGGCCGTCGCAGCCGGTGCTGCGCTGGCAGCAGCTGCGGGCGCCTGCTCCGTGCGTGTCGTCGTAGCCAGCGTGGCCGCAGGCGAAGTCGCCGGCGTGGTGCGCGGCGGCGCAGTTTCCGGCAGCGGTCGCGGCCCCGGGGTTTCGCTCAGCGGCGCCGGCTGGCTCGGCGCATTGCCGGCAACAGGTGTAGTCGCCGCCGTCACTGCGGCCGGAGCTGGTGGCACCGGCTTGCCTTCGAGGGCCGCCCGTGCCCGCGCTGCTTCTTCCGCGCGCGCGCTGGCCGCCAGTTCGGCATCGGACATCTGCACTTCCTTGCCGGGCAGCAAGGTGTAGAAGTCGTACTGGGTCGGTGCGCTGCCGTCGGCATTGGCCGCCGGCTTGCCGGTGGCCGGCTTGGGCAGCTCGGCGGGGGTGTCGACATCGGCGTCGGCCACCGGTGCCGGCTGCGCATCCGGGTTCGGCCGCGGGCCCACGCGCAGGAAGCCGTCGCCGTCCTTCTTGAACAAGCCGGGCGCAGCCAGGAACACCACGGCCGCAATTGCCGCGCCCGCCACCAGCCAGACCCAACCGGGGGTGCCGTTGCTGCTGTTGCGCTTGGCCTGGCTCTTACCGCGTCGTGCTGCCATCTACTACTTCTCCGTTGAACTGCCGCGAACCTTGCGGTTCCTTACATTTTTTCCGGGGCACTGACACCGAGCAGGTCCAGGCCGTTGGCCAGCACCTGCCGCGCGGCCTGCGCCAACGCCAGCTTGGCGTCGCGTTCGGCTGCATCGTCCACCAGCACCGGCGTCCCGTGATACCACGTGTGGAAGGCGTGCGCCAATTCACGCAGATACTGCGCGATCTGATGCGGTTCCAGCGCCTCGCCCGCGGCCTCCACGACTTCCGGGTAGCGCGCGATCTCGATCATCAGCCACAGCGAGGTTTCGTCCTGCAGCTTGCCCAGACCGGCGATGCCGGCGGGCAGATCGTGCGCCAACCCCTTCTCCTGCGCCTGGCGCAGCAGGCTGCAGACGCGGGCGTGCGCATACTGCACGTAGAACACCGGGTTGTCATTGCTCTGCTGACGCGCGAGGTCGATGTCGAAGGTCAGCTGCGAATCGGGCTTGCGCGCGATCAGGAACCAGCGCGTGGCATCACGGCCGACTTCATCGATCAGGTCGCGCAGGGTGAGGTAGCTGCCGGCCCGCTTGGACAGCTTCACTTCCTCGCCGCCGCGCATCACCGTGACCATCTGGTGCAGCACGTACTCGGGCCAGCCCTTGGGAATGCCCAGGTCCATCGCCTGCAGGCCCGCGCGCACGCGCGCCAGCGAGCCGTGGTGGTCGGCGCCCAGCTCGGTGATCGCGCGCTCATAGCCGCGCTGCCACTTGGTCAGGTGGTAGGCCACGTCCGGCACGAAATAGGTGTAGGTGCCGTCAGACTTGCGCATCACGCGGTCCTTGTCGTCACCGAAGTCGCTGGACTTCAGCCACAGCGCGCCGCCTTCCTCGTACGTGTGGCCCGAGGCAATCAGCTTCTGCACTGCTTCTTCGACCTTGCCGTCCTGGTACAGCGAACTCTCAAGGAAGTAGATGTCGAAATCCACGCCGAACGCGGCCAGGTCGTGGTTCTGTTCGTTGCGCAGATAGGCCACGGCGAAGCGGCGGATCGAGGCCAGGTCCTGCGGATCCTTGGTGCCGGTCACCAGGTGGCCTTCCAGGTTCACGGTTTCACCCGCCAGGTAGGCCTTGGCGACGTCGGCGATGTATTCGCCGCGGTAGCCTTCCTCTGGCCAGCCGGCGCTGTCCGGCGTGTGGCCCAGGGCACGCGCCTGCACCGAGCGGGCCAGGTTTTCGATCTGCACGCCAGCGTCGTTGTAGTAGAACTCGCGCTTGACGTTCCAGCCGTTGGCTTCGAGCAGCCGCGCCAGGCTGTCACCGATGGCCGCGGCGCGGCCGTGGCCGACATGCAGCGGGCCGGTCGGGTTGGCGGAGACGTACTCCACGCCGACGCTGTGGCCGTCGCCGGAAAGATTGCGGCCGTAGTCCTGGCCCTGCTTGAGCACGTGCGCAGCTTCGCGCTGGTAGGCAGCCGGAGCAAGGTGGAAGTTGATGAAGCCGGGGCCGGCGATTTCCACGCGCGCCACATCGTCGCTGGCCGGCAGTGCATCTACCAGCGCCTGGGCCAGCGCGCGCGGGTTGCTGCGCGCCGCCTTGGCCAGCAGCATCGCGGCATTGGTGGCGAAGTCCCCGTGCTCGCGGGTCTTTGGGCGTTCGACGACGAAGTCCGGCGGCAGGGTGTCGGCGGGCAAGGTGCCGTTGGCGCGCAAGGCTTCGATGCCTTGACCAATCAGGGCGCGGAGTTGGGGTTTCACTGAGGATTCTGCTGGAACGAGAAAGGCGGCGATTTTAACCGACCGGGCGGTGAGCAACGTCAGCTTTGTTCAGCTCGGGCACCGGCGTGCCCAGGCCGGCACCGCGGCCGCCTCGCGGCCTCAGAGCAGACCCCGGGAGGCCATGGAGACGGGCAGGCCGTCTCCGATGACGAAATGGTCGAGGAGGCGGATATCCACCAGACCCAAGGCCTCGTGAAGCCGGCGGGTGAGGCTGCGGTCGGCGGCGGAGGGCTCGGCGTGGCCGGACGGGTGGTTGTGCCCGACGATCACGGCCGCCGCGTTGTGGGCCAGGGCGCGGCGCACGACCTCGCGTGGATGCACCTGGGAGCGGTCGATGGTGCCGCTGAACAGCTCCTCGAAGGCGATGGCCCGGTGCTTGGTGTCCAGGAACAGCACCGCGAAGACCTCTTGCTTGTGCGGCCGCAGCCGCGCCGAGAAGTAATTCCCGGCGTCCTGGGCATTGCTCAGCGCCGCGCCGCGCTCCAGCCCCGCCCACAGATGGCGCCGGTTGAGCTCCAGGGCAGCCGAGAGCTTGCAGGCACGTGCCGGGCCGAGCCCGATCAGGCGCTTCATGTCGCCGGCGTCACGATCGAGCAGGCCGCGCAGCTTGCCGGCCTTGTCCAGCAGGTTGCGCGCGGTCTTCACTGCATCCTCGCCGCGGATGCCCGAGCCCAGGAAGATGGCGAGCAATTCCGCGTCCGACAGCCGGCCCGGCCCGAGCTCGAGCAGTTTTTCGCGGGGACGTTCGTCAACGGGCCAATACTTTATGTGCATATGGCTAGGATGCATGGCCCGGACCGGCGTCCGTATCAGGCACGGCACGGCCTTCGGTTAATCTAATTCACCTTGTATGTGTAGGAATTCCCTTACGTGAGCGCGAATCCCGAGTCCGGCCCGCTGCAGGGGCAACGCGTGCTGCTATGCGTGGGTGGCGGCATCGCCGCCTACAAGTCCCTGGAGCTGGTGCGCCGCCTGCGCGACGCAGGCGCGCAGGTGCAAGTGGCGATGACCGCTGGTGCGCAGCAGTTCGTCACCCCGCTGAGCTTCCAGGCGCTGTCCGGGCAGCCGACCCGCACCAGCCTGTGGGACAGCGCGGCCGAGCAATCCATGGGTCACCTCGAACTGGCGCGCTGGGCCGACCGTGTTCTGGTCGCTCCCGCCACCGCCGACCTGCTCGCGCGCCTGGCGCACGGCCTGGCCGACGACCTGGTGACCACGCTGTGCCTGGCCACGACCGCGCCGCTCACCGTGGCCCCGGCGATGAACCACCGCATGTGGCTGCATCCGGCGACCCAGGCCAACATCGCCACGCTGACCGCGCGTGGCGTGGCCGTGGTCGGCCCGGCCGATGGCCCGTTGGCCGAGGGCGAGTCCGGCCCGGGCCGCCTGGTCGAACCACTCGATCTGGTCGCCGCGCTGGCCGCAACCACGACCGCCGCGCCGCCCGCACCGGCCGGCGACGGGCGCCTCAAGGGCCAGCGCATCGTCATCAGCGCGGGCCCCACCTACGAAGACCTGGACCCGGTGCGCTACGTGGGCAACCGCAGCAGCGGCAAGATGGGCTTTGCACTGGCCGCCGCGGCCGCCAGGCAGGGCGCCGAGGTGGTCCTGGTCGCCGGTCCGGTCCATCTGCCCACGCCGCCCGGGGTCAAGCGGGTGGACGTGCGTTCGGCCGCGCAGATGCGCGATGCCGTGCTCGCCGCCCTTCCGGCCGACATTTATGTCGGCGCCGCCGCGGTGTCGGACTACACCCCGCGCCGCGCCGTGCCGCAGAAGATCAAGAAGACCGGCGAGACCCTGACCCTGGAGCTGGTGCGCACTCCGGACATCCTCGCCGAGGTCGCCGCGCAGACCGGTGCGCTCAAGCTGGTGGTGGGCTTCGCGGCCGAAACCCATGACGTGGAGAAATACGCTCGCGGCAAGCTCGCCGCCAAGCGCCTGGACCTGATCATCGCCAACCAGGTCGGCATCAGCGGCGGCGGCTTCGAGAGCGATGACAACGCCGCCACCGCCTACTGGCAGGGCGGCGAGCGATCCTTCCCCAGCAGCAGCAAGGCCGAACTGGCCGAGCGGCTGCTCGACCTGGTTTCCGAGAGGCTGCAGGCATGAGCGCGAACGACCACACCCTGCAGCTGAAGCTGCTCGACCCACGCTTTGGCGACGAATGGCCGCTGCCGGCCTATGCCACCGCCGCCAGCGCCGGCATGGACCTGCGTGCCGCGACCGAGGCGCCGATGACGCTGGAGCCGGGCGACGCGGTGCTGGTGCCCAGCGGCATCGCCATCCATATCGAAGACCCGGGGCTGTGCGCGGTGGTCCTGCCGCGCTCGGGGCTGGGGCACCGGCACGGCATCGTGCTCGGCAACGGCACCGGGCTGATCGACGCCGACTACCAGGGACCGTTGCTGATCAGCGTCTGGAACCGGGGCCGTGAGCCGTTCACCATCGCGCCCGGGGACCGCATTGCGCAACTGGTTCTGCTGCCGATCGTGCGCGCGACGTTGCAGGTGGTGGATACTTTCGCCGACAGTGCGCGAGGGACGGGTGGATTCGGCCACACCGGCGTGCGCTGACAGGGGGCTGTCGAGATGAGCAGGACGAACGAAGGCGGGCAGGCCGTGGCCAGCCTGCGCAGGTCTGCGCTGTTGCTGGCGCTGCTGGCGCTGCTGCTGGCCGCATGGTTTGGCTGGAACGCTTACGCGCAGTGGCGCCACGAGGCCGCCGGCGAGGCGGTGGCCAGCGCGCGTGACCGTGCCCTGGTCGAGGTTGGGCGTGCCGTATCCAGCCAGGCCACGCAATACGCCAACCTGCTGAAGGAGCCGGCAGTGACTGCCGCGCTGGCGGGGGGCGATGCCGCGGCCGCGGCCGCGGCGATCCGCGAGCGCTTCAAGGGCGCCGAGGACGTGCAGATCTGGCCGGCGGACCTGACCGAGGCCTATGCCGACAGCGCCGCGTTCGGCTACTCGCGCCTGGCCTTGCTCGAGGCCGCGCTGCAGGCAGACAAGCCACAGGTGCGCATCGTGCGCGACGACGGTCAGCCGCGCCTGGGCGTGGCCGCGCGCGTGCAGCTGGGCGACACCCCCGCGGTGAGTTTCGTGCGCCTGCCCTTGCTGCGCGTGACCGGCGCCTTCGATACCCTCGATGTGCCCGCCGAGGGCTACCTGGCCCTGCGCCAGGGCAGCTTCAACGTGGTGCAGAAGGGCGACACCGGGCTGGAAGGCTCGGCCGAAGCGATGTCGCGGGCTATCGGCAAGGATGGCCTGCGCCTGGCCGCGGCGGTGCGCGAAGTGGAAGCCGGGCCGATGGGCCTGGGCGCGATTCCCTGCCTGATCGTGGCGGTGTTGCTGGTTGTCCTGGCGATGCTGGCGATCCTCGCCGGACGTGGCCGCGTGCGTCTGCCCAAGCGCCGCGCCAGCGTCGAGGACAGCAGCGACTCGCCGACCCTGAGCGAAAGCCTGCAGCGCGAAGCCGAGGCGGCCGCTGCCGCCGCCACTGCGGCGCAGGACGATGCAGCCGACGCCGCCCCCGCCCGGCGCAGCGTGGCCGCGCCGACGGTGGTGGCCGACATCTTCCGCGCCTATGACATCCGCGGCGTGGTCGGCAAGGAACTGAATCCGGGCGTGGCCGAACTGATTGGCCAGGCGATCGGCAGCGTCATGCAGGCGCAGGGTCTGCGCGACGTGGTCGTGGGCCGCGACGGCCGCCTGTCCGGTCCGGAATTGTCGGCCGGGCTGATCGAAGGCCTGCGCCGCGCCGGCTGCCAGGTCACCGATATCGGCCTGGCGCCAACCCCGGTGGTGTATTTCGCCGCCTATCACCTGCGCGCCGGCAGCTGCGTGGCGGTGACGGGCAGCCACAATCCGCCTGACTACAACGGCTTCAAGATCGTCATCGGCGGCGAAACCCTGTCCGGCGAAGGCATCACCGAGTTGTACCAGCGCATTGCCGAAGGCCGCCTGCATACCGCCGCTGAACCCGGCAGCCTGGGCCAGCGTGATGTCGGCGAGGACTACATCCAGCGCATCGCCGACGACGTGCAGCTGGACCGCCCGCTCAAGGTGGTCGCCGACGCCGGCAACGGCGTGGCCGGCGAACTGGCGCCGCGCCTGCTCGAGGCGATCGGCGCCGAAGTGATCCCGCTGTACTGCGATGTCGATGGCACCTTCCCCAACCACCATCCCGACCCGAGCGACCCGGAAAACCTCGAAGACCTGGTGCAGATGGTGCAGCGTTTCGACGCGGACATCGGCCTGGCCTTCGACGGCGACGGCGACCGCCTGGGCGTGGTCACCCGCGAGGGCAAGGTGGTGTTCCCCGACCGCCTGCTGATGCTGTTTGCCGCCGACGTGCTGCAACGCAATCCCGGCGCGCTGATCATTTACGACGTCAAGTGCACCGGCAAGCTGCAGGATTTCGTGCTGCGCCACGGCGGCAGCCCGATGATGTGGAAGACCGGACACTCGCTGATCAAGTCGAAGATGCGCGAGACCGACGCCGAGTTGGCCGGCGAGATGAGCGGCCACTTCTTCTTCAAGGAACGCTGGTACGGCTTCGACGACGGCCTGTACGCAGCCGCGCGCCTGCTCGAAGTGCTCGCCCAGCGCGAGCAGACGCCTTCGGAAGTGCTGGGCGAGCTGCCCGATAGCGTGTCCACGCCGGAAATCAAACTGGCCGTGGACGGCCCGGCGCACGACCTGGTCGCGCGCTTCATCGCCGCCGTGCAGGGCCAGCAGGAAGGTTCGCCCTTCGAGGGCGCACGCATCGCCACCATCGACGGCCTGCGCGCCGATTTCAACGATGGCTGGGGACTGGTGCGCGCGTCCAACACCACGCCGGTGCTGGTGCTGCGCTTTGAGGCGGAGAACGAAGCGGCATTGGCGCGTATCCGCGCGCTGTTCAAGGCACAGCTGGAAGCCTTGCTGCCGGGGCGCGAGGTCGCGCTGTAGCCCCGGCGCTGGTTCAACCCGGGTTCGGTGTCTTCATCGCGCGGTAGCGTTCGAGAATCTGCTCGATCTCACCGTCCAGCTCCGCGCGCTGGCGCTCGAAGCTCGCCTGCAGGCGCTGCTGCCAGATCAGCGTGCGGTGCCGTTCCTGGATGTCGTTGGCGAGCTTGTCGGGCACCTTGCGCCCGGACAGCTCGCGGTCGCCGGCGTCGCGCAGCAACGTGATCAGGCCATCGCGCAGGCTGGTGACGTTGTAGCGCGCGGTCTGCACGTTGTTGTCGATCAGCGCGGTGCGCTCATTGAAGACCCGGCGCAGGTCGTCCTCGTTCTCGAAGGTGAGCAGCAACGCCTGCTCGGTGCGCTTGCGGGTCTGCTCGGCGGCCAGGTCGGCCTGCTGCTGCGCGGCGTTGGCGGCGGCCACGGCGCGCTCTTCAGCGGTGAGCGCACGGTCGATCTCGGCGCTGCGCATGCCGCTGTTGGCGTTGATTTCGTCGCGCGCCTGGTTGACCGCGTCGGCGGGCAAGGTGTCGCTGCACACGCGCTGGCCATTCTGGTCCCAGCAATACAGCTTCTTCTGCGCGGCGGGCTTGTTGCTGCGCGACTGTGCATGCGCCGGCAGCGCCAGCACGGCCAGCACGGCGATGCCCAGCATCGCCCGGGTGGATTTCGGCATCATGGCAGCCCCCTGCTGTCCTCAGCCCGATGTATCGATGCCGTAGCGGGCCCGGTAGGCCAGCAACGGTTCGTGGAAGCCGACAAGTTCCGGTTTTCCGCTGGCAAATGCAAGCAGGTCGCCGAGATTGGCCACGGCCACCACCGGAATGCCGGCCTCGGCGGCCACCGCCTGCGCGGCCGAACGCCGGTCGTGCTCGGCGGCGATCTCCTGCCGGTCCAGCGCCACCACGATGCCGGCCGGGGCGCCGCCGGCCTGGCGGATGATGTCCAGGGCCTCGCGGATGGCGGTGCCGGCGGTGATCACGTCATCGACAATCAACACCTTGCGTCCATCCAGCGCCGCGCCGATCAGGCTGCCGCCCTCGCCGTGAGCCTTGGCTTCCTTGCGGTTGAAGGCCAGCGGCAGGTCGCGGCCGCGGCCGGCGAACTCGCAGGCCAGCGCGGTCGCCAGCGGAATGCCCTTGTAGGCCGGGCCGAACACCAAGTCGAAGTCCAGGCCGGCGGCCTCGATGGCATCGGCGTAGCAGGCGGCCAGCGCGGCGGTCTTGGCCCCGGAATCGAAGCGGCCCGCGTTGAAGAAGTAGGGGCTCAGGCGCCCGGACTTGAGGGTGAACTCGCCAAAGCGCAGGGCATCGGCGGCCAGGGCCAGTTCGAGGAAGCGTTGCCGGTGGTCTTTCATCGCGGGATCAAGGAGCGGGGAGGAGCAAAGAATACCGGCTCGGGCCTGCACGACGGCGGGCTTGGGTTAGGCTTTGCCGATTCCATTGCCGGTTCATCCGTTCCCCTCCATGCGCATCATCAGCTTCAACGCCAACGGCCTGCGCTCGGCCGCCACCAAGGGCTTCTTCGACTGGTTCGCCGAACAGCAGGCCGACGTGCTTTGCGTGCAGGAGACCAAGGCCCAGGAACACCAACTCGCCGGCCCGCAGTTTCTGCCGGCCGGCTACCGCGCCTGGTTCCGCGACGCCACCACCAAGAAGGGCTACAGCGGTGTGGCGATCTACAGCCGGACCGAGCCTGACGAAATCCGCACCTCGCTGGGCTGGGACGAGTTCGATGAGGAGGGCCGCTACATCGAGGCGCGCTACGGCAACCTCAGCGTCGTGTCCTTCTACATCCCGTCCGGTTCGTCCGGCGAGCTGCGCCAGGGCTTCAAGTTCAAGGTGATGGAGTGGCTGCGCCCGACCCTGGCGCAGTGGCTGGCCAGCGACCGCGAGTACGTGCTGTGCGGCGACTGGAACATCGTGCGGTCGGCGCTGGATATCCGCAATTGGAAGTCCAACCAGAAGAATTCCGGCTGCCTGCCACCCGAGCGCGACTGGCTCAACGGCCTGTGCGCCGACCACGAGGACCACGTCCAGGCCGAAGCCGGGCGCGGCTGGGTCGACACCTACCGCGTCCTGCACCCGCAGGGTGAGGACTACACCTGGTGGAGCAACCGCGGCGCAGCGCGGGCCAATAACGTGGGCTGGCGCATCGACTACCAGTTCGCCACGCCGGGCCTGCGCCCGCGCCTGCGTGGTTGCTCGATCTATCGCGAGCAGCGCTTCTCCGACCACGCGCCCTACACCGTGGACTACGACCTGTGAGCCCGGCGCCGGCCGCGCCCGCCGCGGCGCCGTCCTACAAGGGCTGGGCCGGTATCCGCCGGGCCTTCGCCACGCCGTCGGCCGGTGCGATGGCGGTGCTGGGGTTCGGCAGCGGCCTGCCGTTCCTGCTGATCGCCTCGCAGACCTTGTCCACGCGCCTGCGCGACAACGGCCTGGAATTGCGCGACATCGGCCTGATCAGCCTTGCCAGCTTCTTCTACCTGCTGAAGTTCCTGTGGGCGCCGCTGCTGGACCGGCATGCCTTTCCGCTGCTTGGCTTTCTCGGCCGCCGCCGCTCATGGCTGCTGGTCTCGCAGCTGGGCGTGGGCGTGGCGCTGTTCGCGCTGGCGTTCTCGCGGCCGGAACTGGGCGTGGCCGGGTTGGTCGGCTGGGTGCTGTTTGCCTCGTTCATGGGCGCCACCCAGGACTCGGTAGTCGACGCCTACCGCATCGAGATCGCCCCGGAGAGCGCGCAGGCCGCGCTGGCGGCCACCTACATCTTCGGTTACCGCGTCGGCTTGATCGTCGGTGGTGCCGGCGCGCTGTACCTGGCTGAGTTCCTCGGCTGGCGCTGGGCCTACGTCGCGATGGCCGCGCTGATGGCGCTGCCGCTGCTGGCCACGCTGATATGCCGCGAGCCGGAGCAGCCGCGGACCACGGTGACCCGTCGCATCGACATCGTCGGCGCGTTCTGGCAACCGATCAGCAGCTTCTTCACCCACAACGGCATCGGCCTGGCCGTGGGGCTGCTGCTGTTCGTCGGCTTCTTCAAGTTTCCCGACCAGGTGATCGGGGTGATGGCCGGCCCGTTCTACCTCGATTCGGGTTTCACCAAGGCCGACATCGCCACCGTTTCCAAACTCTTTGGCGTATGGATGGGCCTGCTTGGCGCCTTTGCTGGCGGTGCCGCGGTGGCCGCCTTCGGTTTCCGCCGCATGTTGCTGATCGCCGCGCTCGGCGTCGCCCTGTCCAACCTGGCGTTCCTGCTGATGGCCCAGCACCCGGGCAAGTTGTGGGCGTTCTACGCCGCGCTTTCGGCGGACAACCTGTTCCAGGGCTTTGCCGGCGTGGTGCTGGTCGCCTTCATGTCCTCGCTGACCGACCGCAACTTCACCGCTACCCAGTACGGCCTGCTGGTCTCGCTGGCCAACCTGCCGGGCAAGTTCGTCGGCGGAGTGTCGGGCTATATCGTCGAGGCCAGTTCGTACTCGACCTTCTTCATCCTCAGCGCGCTGACCGTGATCCCGACCCTGTTGCTGCTGGCCTGGTTGTGGCGGCGCATCATCGAGCCGGCGGCCGCCCCATCGGCTACGCTGGCGGATCGAGCGGCGAGCCAGGCTGATTGAAAGCGGCGGCGGAACTGCCGATGATGCGTCCCCGGGGGAATCCTCGGTCACAGCGTGTTGGGGAGTGAAATGACCGACCTGGTGCTGCGCGACATCGACCCGATGATGGTGGACCGCATCCGCCGCATTTCGGTGGCGCGCGGCTGGACGCAGCACCAGACCGTCGTGAACCTGATCGAGCAAGGCCTGTTCGCCTGCGAACACGAAGTCAACGGTGGCTTTGAGCACCCCGAGGTCGACGCCCTGGCCGACGCCATCGCCGCGCTGAAGCTGCTGCCCAGCGGCGCCACGTTCTGATCGCGCCGGGCTCCGAGTCCTTCAGGCCGGGTGGATTGCGCCCAGGATGCGTGGCCCGCGCGCGCCACTGACTGCCGGCAGATTGCCCGGCCTGCCCGCCAGCGCCTGTGCCGCGAGCCAGGCGAAACCCATCGCTTCCATGTAGTCCGGGTCCAGCCCATGGGCCTGGCTGGATTCGACCACCACCCCCGGCAGTCCTGCGGCGAGCGCAGCCATCAACACCGGGTTGCGCACCCCGCCGCCGCACACCAGCACTCGCCGCGTATCGGGTTGATGCGCCCGCAGCGCCTCGGTCACCGTTGTCACGGTCAGCGCCAGCAGCGTGGCTTGCAGGTCCGCCGCCGAAGCGCCCGCCGCGGCCGGCGCACTCAGCGCCCAATCCAGATGGAACTGCTCGCGCCCGGTGCTCTTGGGCGGCGGCAGCGCGAACCAGGCATCGGCCTGCCACTGCGCCAGCAGCGCCGGCAGCACCTGGCCACTGGCGGCGAATGCGCCCTCGGCATCGAACGGCTGCCCGGTATGGCGCTGGCACCAGCTATCCATCAGCGCGTTGGCTGGGCCGGTGTCGAACCCGCGCACGTCTCCCTGGCTCGGGATCAGGGTTAGATTGCCGATGCCGCCCAGATTGAGGACGGCGCGGTCCTCCGCGGCGCTGCCCAGCATCGCCACGTGGAAGGCGGGCATCAGCGGCGCGCCCTGGCCGCCGGCGGCGATGTCGCGACGGCGAAAGTCGGCCACGGTGGTAATGCCGGTGGCTTCGGCAATGCGATGGGCATCGCCCATCTGCCAGGTAAAGGCCGGCGCGGCCTGCGGCCGATGGCGCACGGTCTGCCCATGCGAACCGATTGCGCGGATCTGCGCCGGCGCGATGCCCTCCTGCGCCAGCAGCGCATTGGCCGCCGCGGCAAAGCTTTCGCCCACGCGCGCGTCGAGATCACCGAGCACATCCAGCGAGGCGACCTCGCGCCCTTCGCCGAGCGCAATCAACGCCGCGCGCAGCTGCGGCTTCCACGGGTACGTGAGCCCGCCCAGCAGCTGGCAGCGCGGCGCGCTGTCTTGCGTGTCGGGAAAGGCGACCAGGGCGGCATCGATGCCGTCGGCGCTGGTGCCGGACATCAGGCCGATATACAGGGGAGTGCCGTCAGGAAGCGCCGCCATGCGGTTCTCGTGCAAGAGGAGCGGATAAAGATACGGCGCCCGCGAAGGGCGCCGTCAAGCATCTCCCAGCCGGGCGCGCTGCGCTCAGCC
>Ga0196970_1000656_pt1 | contig 36022 bp, 33 predicted proteins | sample S1v_513CmetaG_FD_148672 | JGI IMG/M metagenome (GOLD analysis project Ga0196970, IMG submission 148672) | Soil microbial communities from Anza Borrego desert, Southern California, United States - S1+v_5-13C | ecosystem: Environmental > Terrestrial > Soil > Desert | place: USA: California... | reverse complement strand
TCACGCCGAGCACCGGCGCCACCCCGTCCGCCATGTGGAAACCCCTCCCGCAAACACTCCGTTGGGCGGCGACTATAGCGTCCAGATCAGCACGGCGACCAGCCCCAGGTACACCGCCGCCTTGCCCGCCGCCATCACCCCGTTGCCCGGCCGCCGCCGGGCGGGGAAGAAGTCCACCAGCACCGTCTGCAGCCGCGGGAACGGCACCTCCGGATAGGCGTCGGCCGGGTGGAACAACGGCACCCCCGCGCGCCGCAGCGGCACCACCAGCAGCATGCCGGCCGCGAACCCGCCGATGTGCGCCCACCACGCCACGTCCCCCATGCCCGCCCCCGCCGGCTGGAACACGGCCATCGCCACGTTGGCCGCCAGGTCGCCCCCCACCACCAGCGACGCCGGCAGCAGCACCGGAATGCGGAAGAACAGCAAGATCAGCAGCTTGGCGTGCGGGTGCAGCAGCAGATACGCCCCCATGACGCCGGAGATGGCGCCGCTGGCCCCCACCAGCGGCCGCATCGGCTCCACCGCCATCACCCCCTCGCTCAGCGCCCCCACCGCCGCGCACAGCAGGAAGAAGGCGAGGTAGCGGACGTGCCCCAGCGCGTCCTCGACGTTGTCGCCGAACACCCACAGCGCCACCATGTTGGTGACCAGATGCACCGGGTCCCCGTGCACCAGCACGTGCCCGAACACGCCGCGCAGCGTGTCCCCCAGCGGCAGCGGGGCCGCCACCTCCACCGTGCCGAACACGTAGGCCGGCACGAAGGCGAACGGCTCCGGCGGCAGCCCCAGCACGAAGGACAGCACGCAGGCGAGGATCAGCGCCTTGTTGACGTAGGCGACCGGGATGCGCCGCAACGGGTTCCCGCCTGCCAACACCAGCGCCATGCCGCACCTCCGCCGTCTCTCACCACCCCGATATGGTGGCGCTGACGGCGGAGAGCGAGCGCTCAGAGCTTCGAACGCTCCGCCCGGCTGTAGTTGCTGAAGTGCCCCTCGCGGGCGGCCTGCCCGCGGGCGGCCTTCAGCAGCGCGCCGGACTTGGCCTCCGGCGCCGGCCGCGAAACGAGCTTGTCCAACTCCGCCCCGCCGCACGCCGGGCACGCCGGCACGTCGGTGGACCGGACCAGGGTCTCGAACTCACGGTCGCAGGCTTTGCAACGGTACGAATAGAGCGGCATGGGACCTCACGCGCCAAAGAACGTGTGCGGCCGGGATGCACCGATCATAGCACTGTTGCGGTGCAACATGCGAGGGGCTCCGCGCCCCTCGCGCTCCCCCGCCAGGGCGGGTGCCCTGGACCCATCTGTCCCCTCTCCCCCCTGGGGCGCGGAGCCGACGGCCGAAGGCCGGATGGGCGCCGAAGGCGACCATAGGCGGAGCGCGGTCGCGAGACTTGCGAGCGACCTGGGTTAGGGTGAGGGGGTCCCGCACAGCGCGACCTACGGGCCAACTCCCTCTCCCGCCCCGGGAGAGGGTGCCCGCGCAGCGGGCGGGTGAGGGTCCCGCCGCATCAGCCGCTCCAGCTCATCCTCGAACACGACCTGACTCATCCCGAGTCCCACCAGCCCCAGCCCGAACGTCACAACAATGGCGTACGAAAACCTTTCGCCCGCGACGACAAAGTGCATCTGCTCTAGGCTGCCGAGCACCCCCAGTTGCCAATGGAACCCACGCATCCACGGGAAGGTAAGCACCGGCAGCAGCCCGCCCCAGATGACCAGCAGTTTCCCGAGACAGCGCATGCGAGCCCCGCCAAACTCATAACGTCAACGCTTCAAAACACCATCTTACATAGCCTTGTGTTCATGGTCAACGCACTCCACCCGGACGACAGTCCGGGCATGGATCGCACGCGCCAATTTGGATTGATGCTCCGCACGCTCCGCGAGGCGCGTGGCCTCACGCAGGAGGATCTTGCGGAGTTGATCGACCGTTCCGTGCCGTCGGTGTCCAAGCTGGAACGCGGAGTAGCCTTCCCGAAACTGGAAACCCTGATCCGCCTCAGCGAGAAGCTGAACGTCCCGCTGCGCGAGTTGACGGCCCCCTTCGACGCGTCCGATCCCATCGACCCGGCCCGCCTCCCCCTGGAAGCCGAGATCCTGACCACCACCCGCCGCCTGTCCCTGCGCGACCTGGAGATCGTCGCCAAGCTGGTGAAGGCTTTTCCGTCGCAAAAGTAGTCGCTCGCCTGGCACGCGCGTAGCGCTGCCGCTCAAGTTAAAAAAGATCGCAAAAGAATCAAGTATTGGAATTCTAGAGACGCGGAAAGAGCGCCCCCAGAGCGCCCTTTCCGCCAACATCCATCGATTGCCCCTAGGATACAAGCCGCAATTTACCTTGCGGCACCCCACCCGTTCCAGAACCCTCATAGCTAATCATGTTAGCCAAGCCAAAAACAAGCTTTTCTATTTCCTGCGGAGGAATTTTCAATTCATTCGCAATGTCGTACTTCGTGATACGCTCACTCCTTAGCCCACTAAATACTTTTTCCCATACCGCAGACCTTTCACGCTCAATGCCTCCAGGCTCAGCGGTCTTAAAGCCTTGCTGGGTAAGCTGAATGCAAAACTGCCTATATTGCCAATCACTGATGAGCCCTAGCCTGTTTAGCCTGTAAGTCAACGCCATTGCCGACACACGCCACCGCAACTTCTTTGTTATTATTTGCCCAACGCCATAGGTTACCGGCATAGCAGCACGCACATCAGCGTCGGGCATTAAGAATGCCGATGCAAAGCGGTTTGCCTCTTCTTCTACAGTACGTCCTTTTGGACCGCCATGTCGATGAAGCACTAGGTGCCCCAATTCATGAGCAGCATCGAATCTGCTATGCTCAGCAGTTTTGATAGTGTTCAAGAAAACGTATGGCTTGTCATTCCGCCACATTGAAAACGCGTCGACAGATCGCGTTTGCTCAACAAGAGAAAATACTCGAACACCCTTTGCTTCAAGAAGATGAACCATATTTTTAATCGGGCGCTCACCAATCCCCCAATGCTCACGTAGAGTCCTCGCAGCGCTTTCCGGATTTCCATATGTACTCAGATTAAGGAGATCGGGGGACGGGAGATCGAACAGCCGTTCCACCCAGTCCCCCAAAAGGAAAGCAAGAGAGCCTGCCGCCAAAGCCGCATCTCTATCACCTGCCAGCATGTGCGACATTGACCGGAAACTTGCAGTTTCAATGTTTGGCTCGTCAATTGGCAGGCCAAAGAAAAACTCTTGAGGGTAGCCAACCACCCTAGCCAGATCGGCTACCCGCTCCGGTGACGGCACTGCTTGATCCGCCTCGTATTTTTGGATCATGACTCTGCTTACTCCGGCGGCGTCGGCAAGCTGGGATTTTGTAAGCCCAGCTCGATGCCGCGCAAGCCGGAGCCGCGCACTACAAAACATCGCCTACCTCTTGCGCCGAACGGTCACTTCAACATCAGGACCGAAATCGTCGTCAATGATTGCACGCTCACCAACCGGACCATCCTGATCAATCAAGATGATCCGCTCATGCCAACCAACGAAATGCCCATCCTCAATGCGTGCAGGCTTTGAAAGCTCTGCCCTAACATCCTCTCCATCGTTGTACACGCACAGATACCAAATGTGAGCATGTGCTGCCGCAGCAGCGCGAAGCTGCCGGTTAAATTCTTCCTGAAACTCAGGTAGAGGCAGCGGAGGTTGGCGGTTGTAATCAACTGCTCGCCTAGAGCCATCCCCCTTGGTAGATCTGCTCTTAGGACGCCCAGAGCGGAGCCCAGTCTCCTCGTCAGTATTGGACACAGCGATACGGAAGGTAGCGTCGGGGTGGACAATAGTGGAGAGATTCTCCGTTTCATCCTTTTCCCAACCCTGTGGGCGCTTTATGTCGCGCCAGCGACGAACACCGAAGCGCCAGCTATCCCAACCTCGCGCCGACGGCGGGTCGTTTTCGGTGCAGCCGTTTGCCGCCGCAACCATGGCCTCGACAACCTCAATGCACTCTTCGTACGATAAGTCGAGTTGACGGAGGCGCTGCCGCACCTCTGGTGGCGAACTCAGAACGATGCACGTCACGAGAAGGCTCCCAGTTTACATTTTTCCCTCACAAATGAGAGCGCGTTTTGTAAACCGGGTCAAGAGGCGATTGCCTTTTCGGGACAACTACGGCGCTTCGGCGCCCCTGTAAGCCGCACCGCCCGGGCTCCTACTCGGTCTTCGCTGCACTCGGCCAACACGGTCGCCTGCAATTGGGACTATCGCTCTACACCTTTTGCGGTGTTGCGAAGGCCTTCGCCAAGTCCATAACCCCAGGTAGGAGAGAGCTAAACGTTCACCCGACCAGCCAGTCCACCGATGTGTCCAGCGCGTCGGACAGCGCTTTGTAGGCTTCGACCGAACCCGGCTTCTTGCCCGCCTCGATCTCGGACAGATAGCTCACCGATACGCCGGCCTTGGCCGCCAGGGCGCGCAGGGAAAGGCCGCGAAACTCGCGCCACACGCGCACGGCGTTCTCGCCTTCGATGATGCGGTTCGCCCATTCCATGGGCATGGGTTGGCCGCCACGCGCCTGCATCGCGGCCAGGATATCCTCCAGATCCTCCAACCGGGCCTGGAGCGCATCGTATTCGACGCGCGGAATGGTCACGGTGTCAGTCATAAGCTTCCCTCCGATGTCGGACACGGTGCACGAGCATGACGGTCACTGTGCCTTCATCCACTGTGAACAACACACGGAAGTCACCAACACGAAGGCGATACAAATCAGAGCCCTGAAGATGCTTTACATTGTTCGCCAGCGTCGCCGGATCGGAAGCGTACTGGTTGATCTTCTGGACGATGCGGGTACGATCCTGCGGGTTCAAACCCTTCAGGTCCTTCACCGCCTTCGGCAGGATCTGGACCTGCACCGCCGCCTCCATTGACGCCCGCCGAATGTTCGCTTACAGCGCACACAAAGGCAAGCATTTCGTTCGCCAAAGGCGAACAAACGGCCCCACTCCCTGGACAAAATTCCTACCGCCAGCCATACTCTCCCTATTGCCCCTGCGGCGCCGAAGGAACGAGGCTCCCAAATGTTACGCCCCACCCGAATCCGTATCACGGCGTATCATCCGGTAACATTTCCCGGGATCCAAGGGCCCGTGGCCCTTGGCGGGGGTGCAGGGGGCGGCGCCCCCTGCGTCGCTCCCGAACCCCACATCCCCATACACCTTTATGCACACCCCTCGCCCGTTGATTCATTTCGTGTCATTTCGCCGCGACTTGCGCCTTGCCGGCCTGCCCGTGCACCTTCTAGAGAGGGTTGCGAATTGAACGTCGGGGGACGGGCATGATCAAGGGGAACGGGCGCTGGGTGGCGGGGGCCGCCGCAGCGTTGATCGTCGGGCTGGCCGGCGGGGCGGCGGTGGCGCAGACGGCGGCGCAGGTGCACGCCTTCGCGGCGTCGGTGCTGTCCAACCTGTACTGCACGCAGTACGATTACGAACAGAACGCCGGCAAGGGGGCGTCCGGCGTGCCGGTGGCCTTCACGCAGCCGGGGCACGTTTCGACGCACGCCTACACCGACTGCTCGGGCTTCGTCGACTTCACCGTGTCGAACGCGCTGAACGGCAAGGTTCCGGCGGCGCCGCAGAGCTATCCGAGCTGCCCGCCGACGACGGCGGACATCGGGGCGCTGCAGAACTCGCTGCCGGCGCTGCCGGGGACGCAGCTGTACACGGCGGTCACCGGCTATTGGAAGAATTCCGGGCGTTTCGCGTACGACGTGCAGAACTACGCGTGGCCGCGCGCCGCGACGTGGACGTACCTGTTCAACGACATCCAGGCCGGCAACGCGGCGGCGGCGGGTGTCGCGCCCTACGTCACGCCGGTGACGGACTTCCGCACCCTGGGGGCCGGCGACGTGCTGGCGTGGTGCTACGGCCTCTATTGCAGCCAGCCGGGCGAGGACCACAAGGGCGACACCGGGCACGTGGTGATCATCGACGCCGCCCCGGTCACCAGCACCAGCGCGTCCACCACCGGGCCGTCGTGCGGCACCCTACCGGCGGCACCGTCGGGGGCGGCGGCGGTAATCGGCGTGCCGGTCATCGACTCCTCCATCGTCCCGCACTTCCCCTACACGGTGAACGGCGCGCCGGCCTACGCGGCGGGCCGGGGCATCTCGGCGAACTCGGCGTCGGGCGTGGGGTCGGGCTGCCTCGCCTTCGCGCTGAACGCGCAGGGCGCGCCGCTGGGGCTGGCCTTCTGCACGCCGGGCTCCACCGGCTGCCCGCAGACGGAGGCGTGGATCCCCTCCTACGGCATCGGGTCGGGGGACATCGCCACCATCACGGGCAACACCAACTTCATCACGGCGGGGCACCTGACGGGCGTTGCAAAATGACCTCGTCCCGTTGATAATTTTCCTACCGCCCACCCCTCGTTCCGGCTCCGTCAGGTCGGGCGGAACGAGGGGTGGGAATGAAACAACCTGCTGAAAAGTGTTTCACGGCGTTTCATCCGGTTTCATTTAGCGGGGTTCAGGGGCCTCCGGCATGACGGAGGCCCTGCTCCCGCCCAACGTCGCCGGCTGGTTCCGCTCGCGCGGCTGGGCGCCGCACGCCCACCAGCTGGCCATGGTGGAGGCGGCGCAGGCGGGTGAATCCGCCCTGCTGATCGCCCCCACCGGCGGCGGCAAGACGCTGGCCGGCTTCCTCCCCTCCCTGATCGAGTTGGGGGAGCGCCCGCGGGAGGGGCTCCACACCCTCTACATCTCGCCCCTCAAGGCCCTGGCGGTGGACGTCCAGCGCAACCTGGAGGAGCCGGTGGCCGAGATGCGGCTGCCCATCCGGACGGAGACGCGCACCGGCGACACGCCGGAATCCCGGCGGCGGCGCCAGCGCGCCCACCCGCCGCAGATCCTGATAACGACGCCGGAGAGCCTGGCGCTGCTGCTCTCCTACGCCGACGCGGCCGACATCTTCCGCCCCCTGCGCTGCGTCATCGTGGACGAGCTGCACGCGCTGGCCGGCACCAAGCGCGGCGACCTGCTGGCGCTGGGGCTGGCGCGGCTGGCCCGCCTGGCGCCGGGGTGCCGGCGGGTCGGGCTGTCGGCCACGGTGGCGGACCCGGACGCGCTGCTGGCGTGGCTGTCGCGCACCGGCCGCGCCGACGGGGGTGACGTGCGGCTGGTGCAGGGCCGGGCCGGCGCCACGGCGGAGGTGGAGATCCTCGACAGCCGCGAACGCCTGCCCTGGGCCGGCCACATGGCGACGCACGCGCTCGGCGAGATCTATGAGCGCATCCGGCGCCACCGCACCACGCTCCTCTTCGTCAACACCCGCGCCCAGGCGGAGCTGGTGTTCCAGGCGCTGTGGCGGGTCAACGACGACAACCTCCCCATCGCCCTCCACCACGGCTCGCTCGCCGTCGAGCAGCGCCGCAAGGTGGAGGCGGCGATGGCGCGGGGCGCCTTGCGCGCCGTGGTCGCCACCTCCTCCCTCGACCTCGGCATCGACTGGGCGGCGGTGGACCTCGTGGTGCAGATCGGCGCGCCCAAAGGGGCCAGCCGGCTGGTCCAGCGCATCGGCCGCGCCAACCACCGGCTGGACGAGCCGAGCCGCGCCCTGCTCGTCCCCGCCAACCGGTTCGAGGTGCTGGAGTGCCGCGCCGCCGTGGACGCCGTGCGCGAGCACTCCCTGGACGGCGAACGCCCGCGCCCCGGCGGGCTGGACGTGCTGGCGCAGCACATCCTGGGCATGGCCTGCGCCGCGCCGTTCGACCCGGCCGATCTCTATGACGAGGTGGTCACCGCCGCTCCCTACGCCGACTTGGCCTCCGACGAGTTCGACGACGTGGTGGACTTCGTGGCGACCGGCGGCTACGCGCTCGGCAACTACGACCGCTTCCACCGGCTGGTGGCGGGCGAGGACGGGCGGATGCGGGTGGCCGACCTGCGGGTGGCGCGGCAGTACCGCCTGAACGTCGGCACCATCGTGCAGGAGGCGATGCTGCGCGTGCGCCTGAACCGCGGCCCCGTCCTGGGCGAGGTGGAGGAGTACTTCGTGCAGGGCCTGACGGCCGGCGACACCTTCGTCTTCGCCGGACAGGTGCTGAAGTTCCTCGGCATCCGCGAGATGGAGGTGCAGGTCGCCAAGGGCGGCACGGGGGAGCCGAAGGTGCCCGCCTACGCCGGCGGCCGGCTGCCGCTCACCACCCAATTGGCGGCGCGGGTGCGCGCCATCCTGGCCGACCCGCGCGGCTGGGCCGGCCTGCCCGACGACGTGCAGGAATGGCTGCGGCTGCAGCGCTGGCGCTCCGTCCTGCCCTCAAGGGACGGGCTGCTGGTCGAGACCTTCCCGCGCAAGGGAAAGCGCTTCCTGGTTGCCTACGCCTTCGAGGGGCGCAACGCGCACCAGACGCTGGGCATGCTGCTGACCCGGCGGATGGAGCGCATGGGTCTCGGCCCGCTGGGCTTCGTCGCCACCGACTACGTGCTGGCCGTGTGGTCGCTGCGCTCCCCCGCCGACATGGCGGACCTGTTCGACCAGGACATGCTGGGCGACGACCTGGAGGCGTGGATGGACGAATCCTCCATGCTGCGGCGGACCTTCCGCAACGTGGCGCTGATCACCGGCGTCATCGACCGCCGCCATCCGGGGCTGGAGAAGACGGGGCGGCAGGTCACCTTCTCCTCCGACCTGATCTACGACGTGCTGCGCAAGCACGACCCCGGCCACGTCCTGCTGCGCGCCACCAGGGCGGACGCGGCCGGTGGCCTCACCGACGTGCGCCGCCTGTCCGACTTCCTGGCCCGCATCACGGGGCGCATCACGCACAAGGACCTGGACCGCATCTCGCCGCTGGCCGTGCCGGTGATCCTGGAGATCGGCCGCGAATCCGTCGCCGGCTCCGCCACCGACGAGCTGCTGGAGCAGGCCGCGGCCGAACTGGTGGCCGAGGCGATGCCGGAACTGGGCGGCGGGGACGGCGGCCAGGGCAGGCTGTTGCTGTGAGAACCGCAGTATCCCTCGGCCCGGGCGTGGACGGGCGGCCCTGTTTTGGAGTAATCCGGCGCCGTATGGCGTGTCGTTTGGAGTGTTAGGCCATGGCGCTCAAGGTGCGTGAGGACTATCGCACCCTCACCGGTCCGGAAAAGGCGGCCATTCTGATGCTGGCGCTGGGCGAGGAGCACGCGGCCAAGCTCTTCGGCATGATGGACGACGAGGAGATCAGGGAACTGTCCCAGGTGATGGCGAACCTGGGCTCCGTCTCCGCCAACCTGATCGAGCGCCTGTTCGTCGAATTCGCCGAGCAGATGTCGGCCACCGGCTCGCTGGTCGGCACCTTCGACAGCACGGAACGGCTGCTGCTGAAGACGCTGCCGAAGGACAAGGTCGACTCCATCATGGAGGAGATCCGCGGTCCCGCCGGCCGCACCATGTGGGACAAGCTGGGCAACGTGTCGGAAGCGGTGCTCGCCAACTACCTGAAGAACGAATACCCGCAGACGGTGGCCGTGGTGCTCTCCAAGATCCGCCCCGACCACGCGGGGCGCGTGCTGACGCTGCTGCCCGAGAGCTTCGCCATGGAGGTCATCATGCGCATGTTGCGCATGGAGGCCGTGCAGAAGGAGGTCCTGGACGACATCGAGCGCACGCTGCGCACCGAGTTCATGACCAACCTCGCCCGCACCAGCCGCCGCGACGCGCACGAGATGCTGGCGGAGATCTTCAACAACCTGGACCGCACGACCGAGCACCGCTTCATGGCGGCGCTGGAGGAGCGCAACCGCGACAGCGCCGAGCGCATCAAGGCGCTGATGTTCACCTTCGAGGACCTGTCCAAGCTCGACCCGTCCGGCGTGCAGACGCTGCTGCGCAACGTCGACAAGGCGAAGCTCGCCACCGCGCTGAAGGGCGCGTCGGAGACGCTGAAGGACCTGTTCTTCTCCAACATGTCCGAGCGTGCCGCGAAGATCCTGCGCGAGGACATGGCGGCCATGGGTCCGGTGCGCGTCAAGGACGTGGACGAGTCGCAGATGTACATGGTGCAGTTGGCCAAGGACCTGGCAGCGCGCGGCGAGATCGTCATCGCCGAAGGCGGCGGCGAGAACGAGCTGATCTACTGACGTGACCGCGCCCCCGCCGATCCGCCTCTCCGGCATCGACTTGGTCCCCGATCCCTCGGGTGCGCTGTTCTGGCCGGCCGAGGGCGTGCTGGCCGTCGCCGACCTGCACCTGGAAAAGGGCTCCGGCTTCGCCGCGCGCGGCCGGATGCTGCCGCCCTACGACACCCGCGCCACGCTCGACCGGCTGGCCGAGGCCATCGCCCGGCTGCGGCCGCGCACCGTGCTAGCGCTGGGCGACAGCTTCCACGACCGGCGCGCGGCCGGCCGCATGGCGGAAGCCGACCGCGCCCGGCTGCGGGCGCTGACGGCGGCCGTGTCCTGGGTGTGGATCACCGGCAACCACGACCCGGAACCGCCGGAGGGCCTGGGCGGGCGCGAAGCGCCAGAGGTCCGGCTGGGGCCGCTGGTCTTCCGGCACGAGGCGGTGCCGGGCGATGTCGGCGAGGTGTCCGGCCACCTGCACCCGGCAGCCGCCGTCCTGGTGCCGGGCCGGCGGGTGCGCGAGCGCTGCTTCGCCAGCGACGGCGCCAAGCTGATCCTGCCGGCCTTCGGCGCCTTTGCCGGCGGGTTGAACGTTCTGGACCCGGCGATCAGCGGGCTGCTGCGCGGCGACTTCGTGGTGCACATGATGCGCGCCGGCAAGCTCCTGCCCTTCCCGCGCCGCCGCCTGTCGCCCGATGGGTCATGAACGAAACCCGGAGGGCCGCGAAGCCCTCCGGGCAAACGGGTCAGTTCGGCATGATGACGCTGTCGATGACGTGGATGACGCCGTTCGACGCGACGACGTCGGCCTTCACCACCTTGGCGGCATCCACCATGACACCGCCCTTGGTAGCGTCGATGTCCACGGTGGTGCCTTGCACCGTCTTGGGCTGCGCCATCTTGCCGGTCACGTCGGCGGCCATGACCTTGCCCGGCACGACGTGGTAGGTGAGCAGGGCCTGCAGCTTGCCCTTGTTCTCGGGCTTCAGCAGGTCCTCCACCGTGCCCTTGGGCAGCTTGGCGAAGGCGGCGTCGGTCGGCGCGAAGACCGTGTACGGCCCCGGCCCCTTCAGCGTGTCGACCAGCCCGGCGGCCTTGACGGCCGCGACCAGCGTGTTGAACTGCCCGGCCGACGCCGCGGTGTCGACGATGTCAGCGGCATTGGCGGCATGCGCGGCAAGCGCCAGAGGCAGCGCGACGGCGGCGGTCTTGGCCAGGGCAATCAGACGAGACATGGCTTTTCCTCCGTTGGGGTGTCTCTCGAACCCTCCCGCTGGGGAGAGGCGCCGTCGGCCGCCCGGCGCCCGCTCCGCCCCAGGAGCGATGCAAGACCTAGCGGCGCCGGGCCTCCCGCCAAGGGTTTCGACTCGATATATATTTTTTACCGATCGGTGATCCGCTAGAAAAACCGCGACGTAGAACATGCGCTCTCTATGCCCTTGGCCATAGGCCTCGGGCATTGGAAGGGCCGTTGTTTCGACTCTCCGGCGCGGTTGTTTGCAGTGAAGAATATTCACCCGCAAATCTTCATCGCCGACCCTTGGAGAAGCTGACCGCATGCCGGATTTTTTGTTACCCGACTCGGCTCCAATCATTGTTTGGTTCCGCGAAGACCTGCGGCTGACCGACAACCCGGCGCTGGCCGCGGCCGCCGCCTCGGGCAACCCGGTCCTGCCCCTCTACGTCTGGGAGGACGACCCTGCCGACCCCTTCCCGCCCGGCGGGGCGGCGCGCTGGTGGCTGCACCACAGCCTGCGCCGGCTGTCCGACGCGCTCGGCCATCTGGGGACACCGCTCCTCCTGCGTCGTGGCGATCCGCTGCGCGTGATCGTGGATCTGGCGGCGGAGACCGGGGCCGGCGCGGTGCTATGGAACCGTCGCTACGCCACCGCCGGCCGCGTGCGCGACACCCGCATCAAGGAAACCCTGCGCAGCCGCGGCCTGCGGGCGGAGAGCTTCAACGCCGCCCTCCTGTTCGAGCCGTGGACAGTGCGCACCAAGGCCGGCCAGCCGTTCCGCGTATTCACGCCCTTCTGGCGCGCCTGCCTGACGATGCCGGAACCGCCGGCCCCCACCCCGGCACCGGCCCGCCTCACCGCCTTCCCCCGTCCGCTGCCTGGGTCGTCGCTGGCGGACTGGCATCTTCTGCCCACCGGCCCCGACTGGGCCGGCGGCCTGCGCGAAACGTGGCAACCCGGCGAGGACGGCGCGCGCGAACGACTGGCGGAGTTCCTGGTCACCACCGCCGCCGGCTACAAGGCCGACCGCGACCGCCCCGGCGTGGAGGGCACGTCGCGGCTGTCGCCATACCTGCGCTGGGGCGAGATCGGCCCGCGGCAGGCTTGGCACGCCGCGCGGATGACGGCGCACACCCACCCGGAGGCGGCGGCGGGCATCCAGGCCTTTCTGCGCGAACTCGGCTGGCGGGAGTTCTGCCACCACCTGCTGCACCACGAACCCGGCCTTGCCCACACGCCCATGGACGCGCGCTTTGCCGCCTTCCCCTGGCGCGACGACGAGGAGGGGTTGGGCGCCTGGCAGCGCGGTCGGACCGGCTATCCCATCATCGATGCCGGCATGCGCCAACTCTGGCACACGGGGTGGATGCACAACCGTGTGCGCATGGTCACCGCCTCCTTCCTGGTGAAGGATCTGCTGATTCCCTGGCAGTCCGGCGCCCGCTGGTTCTGGGACACCCTGGTCGACGCCGATCCCGCCGACAATCCGGCCAACTGGCAGTGGGTGGCCGGCTGCGGCGCGGACGCCGCTCCATTCTTCCGCGTCTTCAACCCGGTCCTGCAAAGCGAAACCTACGACCCGCGCGGCGCCTACGTCCGCCGCTGGGTTCCGGAACTGGCCGCGCTGCCCGACGCCTGGATTCACAAGCCCTGGGCAGCGCCCGCCAAGGTGCTGGCGCAGGCCGGCGTGCGGCTGGGCGAGACGTACCCGTATCCCATCCTCGACCACGCCGCTGCCCGCGACCGCGCGCTGGACGCGTTCCGGGCGCTGCCGGGACGGGATTAACGCGGCCTTCATGCGAGTGCAAAAAGCGTGTCACGATCGCCCTCTATGGTCCCCACCAGCACGGGACGGCCCCGCGAACAGCCCCGCAAGGGGCACGAAGGAGGGATCATGAAGACCCAAGAAAAGGGCACCAAGTACCTGACCGCCGAAGCGGCCGAGGACATCGGCAGCAACCCCACGGACAACCCGACGCTGGGCGACGTCCTCAACGCCCGCTACGGCCGCCGTGGCGTGATGCGCGGCATGCTGGCGGCCACCGCCGCCGGTGCCCTGCTGGGACCCGGCCTGCTGGCGTCCGGCCGCGAGGCCGCCGCCGGCCCCGTGCCCGCCTTCACCTTCACCGAGATCGAGCACGGCGTGGACGAGACCCACCACGTCGCCCCCGGCTACGAGGCCAAGGTCCTGATCCGCTGGGGCGATCCGGTGCTGCCCGGCGCGCCGGCCTTCGATCCCGTCAAGCAGACCGCCGCCGCCCAGGCCACGCAGTTCGGCTACAACAACGACTTCGTCGGCTTCGCGCCGCTGCCGCCCGGCTCCGCCAGCGCCGACCACGGCCTGCTGTGCGTGAACCACGAGTACACCGACGAAGAGGTCATGTTCCCCGGCGTGGGCGAGGAGCAGCAGAAGGCCAAGTTCACCCGCATGACCAAGGACCTCGTCGACATCGAGATCGCCGCGCACGGCGGCTCGGTCGTCGAGGTGCGCAAGGTGGGCGGGACGTGGACCTACGATCCGAACTCCCGCTACAACCGCCGCATCACCGGCGAGACGGAGTGCGTGCTGACCGGCCCGGCGGCCGGCCACGCCCTCCTCAAGACCTCCGGCGACCCGGCCGGCACCAGGGTGCGCGGCATGCTGAACAACTGCGCCGGCGGCATGACGCCATGGGGCACGTGGCTGTCGGCGGAGGAGAACGTCAACGGCTACTTCTGGGGCAAGCTGGACGACGCCGACCCGCGCGCCAAGGCGCTGAAGCGCTACGGCATCCCCGGCAACTGGTACAACTGGGGCCAGCACCACGACCGCTTCGACGTCGCCAAGGAGCCGAACGAGTCCAACCGCTTCGGCTGGATCGTCGAGATCGACCCGTACGACCCCGCGTCGGTGCCGAAGAAGCGCACGGCGCTGGGCCGCTTCAAGCACGAGGCGTGCTCGCTCTCCGTCGGCAAGGACGGCACCGTGGTCGCCTACACCGGCGACGACGAGCGCTTCGACTATGTCTACAAGTTCGTGGCGGCGAAGAAGTTCGACCCGGCCAACCGCGGCGCCAACATGGACCTGCTGGACGAGGGCACGCTGTACGTCGCCAAATTCAACGCCGACGGCTCGGTGGAGTGGCTGCCGCTGGTGCACGGCCAGGGGCCGCTGACCGCCGACAAGGGCTTCCCCGACCAAGCCACCGTGCTGATCCACGCCCGCCTCGCCGCCGACGCGCTGGGGGCGACGAAGATGGACCGGCCGGAGGACATCGAGGTCAACCCGAAGACCGGCAAGGTCTACGTCATGCTGACCAACAACAACAAGCGCACGGCCGACCAGGTGGACGCCGCCAACCCGCGCGAGGCCAACAACTGGGGCCATATCGTCGAGCTGGCGCCGCCGGATGGCGATCACGCCGCCGCCAAGTTCGGCTGGCAGATGCTGCTGCGCGCCGGCACGCCGGAGGTGGGCGGGCAGTTCCACGCCGCCACCAGCAAGAACGGCACGTTCGCCTGCCCGGACAACTGCGCCGTCGACAACGCCGGCCGGCTGTGGGTGACCACCGACCAGGGCGAGAACTGGAAGAAGGCGTCGGGCACCGCCGACGGCGTGTGGGCGGTGGAGACCGAAGGCGACTTGCGCGGCCTGTCGAAGATGTTCTTCCGCGTGCCCGTGGGGGCGGAGATGTGCGGTCCCTGCTTCACGCCGGACGACCGCACGCTGTTCGTCGCCGTGCAGCACCCGGCCACCGACGGCGTCGACCAGTGGGACAAGTTCAAGGGCAAGCTGTCGAGCTTCGAGGACCCGGCCACCCGCTGGCCGGACTTCAAGCCGGACATGCCGCCCCGCCCCTCGGTGGTCGCCATCACCAAGGCGGACGGCGGCATCGTCGGGACCTGAGGACGCGTGATGCGCACGTTAATGGGGCGGCCGGCGGGCCGCCCCTTTTCGCGTTCCGGGAAACAACCATGCGTTGGAGGTTTCCGTCCCAGGCCGCCAGTGTTATATCGTAACATCATGACGCTGGCCGACCACGATCACGACACCTGCATCGCCGACGCGCTGACCCGCGCCGACGCGCTGTGCGCGGCCCGAGGCGCGCGGCTGACGTCGCTGCGGCGGCGGGTGCTGGAGCTGGTGTGGACCAGCCACAAGCCGCGCGGCGCCTACGCCATCCTCGACGACCTCAGCCAGCAGGGCGGCAAGCCGGCGGCGCCGCTGACCGTCTACCGCGCGCTGGAGTTCCTGGTCGACCAGGGGCTCGTCCACCGCATCGAGAGCCTCAACGCCTACGTCGGCTGCACCACGCCGGGCGGTGCCCACACCGGGCAGTTCCTGGTGTGCGAGGGCTGCGGCACGGCGGTGGAGATCGACGACCCGTCCATCCGCGACGCCATCCAGGCGGGGGCCGCGGCGCGCGGCTTCCGCGTCCGCCGCCCGACCGTCGAGGTGCGCGGCCTGTGTTCCGATTGCCAGGAGAAAGCCCCGTGAGCGACACCGCCTCCACCCAACGGTTCCCCGTGTCCGTGCTGACCGGTTTCCTCGGCTCCGGCAAGACGACGCTGCTCCAGCACCTGCTGCGCCATCCGGGCATGGCCCGCACCGCCGTGGTGATCAACGAGTTCGGCGAGGTCGGGCTGGACCACCTGCTGGTCGCCAAGGCCACCGAGAACATGCTGGTGCTGGACAGCGGCTGCGTGTGCTGCACCGTGCGCGGCGACCTCGTCGACACGCTGAAGGACCTGTTCCTCAAGCGCGTGCGCGGCGAGATCCCGGAGTTCGACCGCGTCATCGTCGAGACGACCGGGCTGGCCGACCCCGCCCCCATCATCCACACCCTGATGTCCGACCCGCTGCTGGCGGCGCGGTTCCGCCTGGACGGCGTCGTCGCCACGGTGGACGCGGTGCACGGCGCCGGCCAGCTCGACCAGCATCCGGAGAGCGTGAAGCAGGCGGCGGTGGCCGACCGCATCGTGCTGACCAAGACCGACGCCGCCACGCCCAACACGACGCTGGCGCTGTGCAAGCGCCTGGCCGCACTCAACCCGGCGGCGCCGGTGATCCCCGCCGCCTTCGGCGCCGTCGACCCGGCCACGCTGTTCGACGCCGGCCTGTACAACCCGGAGACCAAGAGCCCGGACGTCGCACGCTGGCTGAAGGAAGAGGCCTACCGCAGCGAAGGGCACGGCCACCATCACCACCATGATCATGGCCACGATCATCACGACCATGGGCACGACCATGGGCACGAGCACGGGCCGGACTGCGGCCCGGACTGCGGCCGTGACCATGGCGAGCATGGCCACGACGCCAACCGCCACGACGACCACATCCGCGCCTTCTGCATGATCGTCGATCAGCCGATCCCGTGGGACCGCTTCGTCGACTTCATGGAGGCGCTGATCACCGTGCGCGGGCCGGACATCCTGCGCATCAAGGGCATTCTGAATGTCGTCGAGACCGACATGCCCGTCGTGGTGCACGGCGTGCAGCACATGTTCCACCCGCCCGTCCGGCTGGAGGAATGGCCCAGCGACGACCGCCGCTCCAAGCTGGTGTTCATCACCCGCGAGGTCGGGCAGGAGCTGATCGAGGACATGTTCAAGGGCTTCGTGCGCGGCGAACCGGACGCGAAGCCGGCGTAAACGGCGCCGGGCCGGCGCCCCCTTAGACCGGGATATCCGCGAACACGCGGCCGGAGGGGGCGTCGGCCGGGGCGCAGGGGTTCTGGTCGGTGCCGTTCAGCCAGCGGGCGAACTTCCGGTCGGACGAGTTGATGTGCAGCATCAGCCACTGCGGCAGGAACTCGGCCAGGTACTCGCAGATGCCCTCCTCCGGCACGGTGCCGGTGGTGAAGGCGTGGATCTGCTGGCGCGCCAGGTCGTGCTGCACCATGTGGTCGTCGATGAACGGGTAGCCCGTCTCCTGCATCAGCGCCGTTTCGTGGGCGAAGTGCTTTTCGGTGTACATGACGGCGGCAGCCAGGGTGTCGTAGACCTCCTCGCGCGAGCGGCCTTCGACCACGGCCATCTGGAACCGGTGGACGAGGTCGATCCACTCCTTGTGCTGGGCGTCGATCTCGTCGACCCCCAGGGACAGGTCGTCGTTCCAGACGAGTTCGTGGTAGTCGACGCCGTTGGCCATGGTCTGCCGCCGCCTTATCCCAATGTCATATCGCTAACGAAGTAACATACGGACCCATGCACCGCACGGGCGTTCCACGCAGTGCTGCAATTCGACGCAGTATGGTGCATCTAGGCGGGCGCCGGCTCCTCGTCCTTCAACTCGTCCCAGATGCGGGCGAACTCCTCGTGGTGCTGGGCGAACAGCGCCAGAAGGCGCGGGTCGAAGTGGCGGGCGGGGTCGATGCGGTCGTCCCCGCGGGTCATGATCGCCAGCGCCTCGGCGTGGCTGAAGCCGCGCTTGTAGGGGCGCACGCTGCGCAGCGCGTCGTAGCAGTCGGCGATGGCCACGATGCGCGCCGACAGCGGGATCTCCTCCCCCTTGCGTCCGTCGGGGTAGCCGGTGCCGGCCCACTGCTCGTGGTGGCAGAGTGCGATCTCCGCGGCCATGCGCAGCCGGTCGGAGGTGTTCAGGATCTCCCAGCCGTAGACGGGGTGGCGGCGCATCTCCGCCAGTTCCTGCGGGTCCAGGCGGCCCTTCTTGTGCAGCACCGCCTGATCCACGCTCATCTTGCCGACGTCGTGCAGGGCGGCGGAATAGCGGATCTCGTCGCAGAACGCCTTGCGGCAGCCGGCCCGCCGGGCCAGTGCGTAGGCGTATTCGTTGACGCGCAGGATATGGTTGCCGGTGTCCTCGTCATGGATCTCGGCGGCGCGGGCGAGGAGCCGGACGGACGCCATGAAGGCCTGCTCCGTCTCCGCGTTCAGGGCGGCGATGGTCTGGCGCTGCTGGCGCAGGCGGCGGTTGCTCTCGGCCAGGTTCTCCACCATCACCGCCCGCTCCAGCGTGCGGCCGACGATGTGGTTGACCGGGGCGATCATCGCCTCGTGCTCGGGCAGGAAGGGCTTGACCGCGTCGCCGTCGCGGCGGTTGATCAGCTGCACCACCCCTTCCGGCTTGCTGTCGAAGCCCTTCAGCGCGAAGGCCAGGATGGAGCGGGTGCGGAAGCCCGTCTGCCGGTCGAAGGCCGGGTTGAAGCGGTAGGGGCGGTCGGGCGGGATGGCGTAGGCGTCGTCGACAAACACCGTCTCCCCCGTCAGCGCCACCGCCCCGGCGATGGAGGAGGCGTCGGCCGGGATGACGAAGCCGCGGCTGCTGGTGCGCACGGCGTCGTTCTGCACGCTGACCGCCTCCAGGTGCCGGGACCGGCCGCGGCCGCGCAGGATGAAGATGGTGCCGGCCTCCGCCCCCGTCAGCTCCCGGCATTTGTGCAGCACGCGCCGGCTCAGCTCCCGCACCGACGGGGTGCGGGTGGAATCGATGAATTCGAGGAACTGCTCGACGAGGCTCACGGGGCCGCTCCACCGCCGGGCGAATGTTACCGGATGATACACCGTGATACACTTTTTTCAGAGTGCGTCCTGTCTCATGCCTTTTTTCTGTGCAAAAGCGTGTGTGCGCGCACGATGATCGCCATTGTCGCAGGAACCATCGCACATCCAAGGACTTTTTTCAAAGGTACGGACTGAATGCCTCAGACAAGGGCCATCCAGCCGGTGGCCCACAGCCAGAGGACGGCCGCCGCCATGGACAGCAGGGTCATCGGCACGCCGCAGCGCGCGTGCTCGACGAAGCCCAGGCGCACGCCGGCTTGCGCCGCGCGCTCCACGACGATGATGTTGCACAGGCTGCCGGTCAGCATCAGGTTGCCGGCCAGCGTGGACAGCAGCGCCAGCCCGTAGAGGGCTCCTTCCGGCGGCTGCACCCACGCCTTGAGCAGCAGCACGACCGCCGGCACGTTGCCGATGGTGTTGCTGGCCAGGAGCGCCAGCGGCGTCAGCACCGCCAGCCGGTCCGGCCACCAGCCGGCGGCCGACAGGCGCGCCACCGCCTCCGCCGGGATGCCGGTGAGGCCCAGCGCGTGGTTGACGGCGAACAGGCAGGCGAACAGCACCAGCAGGTGCCAGTCGACCATGCCCAGCATGCCGCGCGTCGCCAGCCGCCGGCTGACCAGCATGGCGCCGGCCACGATCAGCACGCCGACGTCCTGCCGCACGGGTGAGGCGAACAGCACCAGCAGCACCACGGTCGCGGCCACGGCCTTGCGCAGTTGCCAGCGGTCGACCTCCACCGCCGGCCCCTCCACCGCCGGACTGGCGGCGTCCGGCGCCGCGCCCGCCCGTTCCAGCCGGCCGCGCCACACCCACAGGACGACGGCGTAGACGGCGGCCAGCCCGAACAGCGCCGGCACGCCGCACACGGCCAGGAAGCGCCAGAAGTCCAGGGCGCCGGATTGCGCGATCAGGATGTTCTGCGGGTTGCCGATCACCGTGGCGGCGGAACCGGCGTTGGCCGCCCCGGCCAGCGCGATCAGGTACGGCCGCGGGTCGAGCCCGCGCGCCTGCAGCCCCAGGCACAGCATCGGCGTCATGGCGAAGACCACCACGTCGTTGGCCAGCACCGCCGACAGCGCCCCGCCCACCGCCACCGTTACCGCCAGCAACCGTTCCGGCGAGCCTGCGCCCCGGGCGATGCGCAGCGCGCACCAGTCGTAGAAGCCGCTGGCCGCGTACTGCGCCGACAGGATCATCAGGCCGAACAGGATGAACAGCGTCGGGAAGTCGATCGCCGCGACCACCTGCCCCTCGTCCAGCGCGCCGAGGCCGAGCAGCGCGATGGTGGCGACCAGCGCGATGCCCGTGCGGTCGATGGCGAGGCCGGGAAAGCGCCCCAGCGCCATGCCCAGGTAGGTGGCGGCGAACAGCGCGACGACGGTGGCGGTCATGGAGGGGGAGGAAGCCGCGTAGGTTGGGTTGAGGCGGCGCCGAAAACCCAACGTGTTCGCCGTGCCGACGATGTTGGGTTTTCGCTGGCGCTCAACCCAACCTACGACACTCCCCCGCTACTCCGCCAGAAGGTCCAGGGTGGTGCCTTCGCGGGCGGCGAAGACGTGGCCGGGCCAGGCGGCCTGGGCCTCGGCCTCCAGGGCGGCCATGCCGGTGTCGTCGCGGTCGGGGTCGTGGTGGAACAGGGCCAGGCGCTTGACGCCGGCCGCGCGGCACAGGCGCACGCCCTCCGTCCAGGTCGAATGGCCCCAGCCGACGCGCTGCGCCCACTCCGCATCCGTGTAGGTGCTGTCGTAGAGCACGAGGTCGGCGCCGGCGATCAGGTCCAGCACGTTCCGGTCCGGCTGGCCCGGCACATGCTCGGTATCCGTCACGTAGCAGACCGACTTGCCGGCGTATTCAACGCGGTAGCCGGTGGCGCCATCCGGGTGGTTCAGCGCGGCGGTGCGCACGCGCACGCCGTCTTCCAGCGGGAAGGCGGTGCCCGCCGCCACCTCGACGAAGCTGAGGTCGCCGGCCAGGGTGGCGAGCGGCACCGGGAACAGCGGCTGCTCCATCTGGCGGGCCAGCACCGCCTCGATCCCCGGGGCACCGTCGCGGTGGGCGGAGACGATGCGCAGCGCGAAGCCCGGCGTGTAGGCGGGGGCGAAGAACGGGAAGCCGGCGATGTGGTCGAGGTGGGTGTGGCTGAGCAGCAGCGTCGCCTTGCCCTCCCCCGCGTCCAGCAGGCGGCGGCCGAGCGCGCGGATGCCGGTGCCGGCGTCCAGGATCAGGCGCTGGTCCCCGGCGCGCAGCTCCACACAGCTGGTGTTGCCGCCGAAGCCCATGTAGGACGCCATCGGGCACGGCACCGTGCCCCGCACGCCCCAGAAGGTGAGAGTGAAGCCCATGCGCCCGCCCGATGCCGCACGCGCGGCGTAAAGACGCGGCATATTAGCACACATACGGCCAGTTGCAGTGACGATCGTCACATGCGGCGGTCAGTGCTGCCCCATGATGTCGAAGACGCGGCGTTCGCAGCCGGCGCGGTGTTCGCACGCGCTGCACGCCAGATGGGCGCAGCCGCGCTCGTCCCGGAAGCGGGCGAGTTGGCCCAGGATGGCCTGCTTCTGCTTGGCGGAGATGACGTCGGCCGTGACGACGCAGGCGGTTGCCGCGTCGATGATGTCCCCATCCCCGTGATGCACGTCGTTCAGCATGGCATGCATTCCTCACTCCCCCGAAGGGATAGTCCCGTCGTGTTTCAGGGAAATGTCCGTGCTGTAACAATCGACAAAAAGGCAGACCCGGATATGCGGCGGATTACGACAAATTGTCTCGCCGCCTTTCCGCCGCCGGGGATGCGTCCTATCCTTTCCGGCTATGTCCCTGAAGCCGGAAGACACCACCGAAGACGCACTCCGCGTCCTTGCGGACGCGGTTCACCGCGAGCGCGTGCCGGGCATCGTGGAGTTCCGGCTGCTGGAGCACGCGCTGGAAACGGCGACGGTGACGCCGACGGCCGAGAACCTTGCGCTGGCCGCGGCGGCCTTCGACGCGCTGGACCATGATTTCCGCCAGCGCATCATCGACCGGGCGCACGGCCTTGCCCACGCGGTGGCGGACCAGCGCCGCACCACGACGAAGCCGGACCCGGGCCGGCCGGCGCGCAGCCCGCAGGGGCAGGCATCGCCGCTCCTCGCCGCGCTCAACCAGGGGCGCAAGCGGTAAGGCGGTCAATGATACCCGTGCGAATCCGCGACCTTGCCGCGGAAGACGCGGTAGGAGAAGGCGGTATAGGCCAGGATGATCGGCAGCAGCACCGCCACGCCGACCAGCAGGAAGATCTGGCTGTCGGGCGGCGAGGCGGCGTCCCAGATGGTGAGTGCCCGCGGCACCACGTAGGGCCACAGGCTGATGGCGAGGCCCAGGTAGGCCAGCAGGAACAGCAGCATGGACAGCACGAAGGGCGCCGTCTCCCGCCGCCGGCCCAGCGCCAGCCACAGCGCCAGAACCACCGCGCCCGTCACCAGGGGCACCGGCGAGAGGTACAGCAGGTTCGGCCAGCGGAACCACCGCTCCTCGATCGCCGGGTGGGCCAGCGGCGTCCACACGCTGACCACCGCGATGAACAGCACCACCAGCGCGGTCAGCCGCCGCGCGGCGCGGAACGCCTTGTCCTGCAGCCGGCCATCCGTCTTCATGACCAGCCACGTGGCGCCCAGCAGCGCGTAGCCGCACACCAGCCCCACCCCGGTCATCAGGGTGAACGGCGTCAGCCAGTCGAAGGCGCCGCCGGTGTAGCGCCAGCCGCCCTCCGGCGCCCGCTCCAGCGACAGGCCGGCGATGAAGGCACCGAGCAGCACGCCTTGCGCAAACGTCGCCACCAGGGACCCGGCGAAGAAGGAGGCGTCCCACCACCCTTGCCGATCCCCTGCCTTGAAGCGGAACTCGAAAGCCACGCCACGGAAGATCAGGCCGAACAGCATCACCATCACCGGCATGTACAGCGCCGGCAGCAGCGTGGCGTAGGCCAGCGGGAAGGCCCCCAGCAGCGACGCACCGCCCAGGATCAGCCACGTCTCGTTGCCGTCCCACACGGGGGCGACGCTGTTCATCATGGCGTCGCGCTCCTCGCGCCGGCTGGTGAAGGGGAACAGGATCCCCACGCCCAGGTCGAAGCCGTCGAGCAGCACGTACATGAAGACGCCCAGCGCGATGATGGCGCTCCACAACAGCGGCAGGTCGAAGAGTGCGGATCCGATCGGCATGCCCTGCCCTCCCTTCCTCACTCACTCGGCCGCCGGGTTGCGGGCGGGGTGGCGGCCGTAGATGGTGCGCGCCTTCTCCTGGAAGTGCGGCGGCTCCAGCGTGTAGTCGGGACCGTTGCGCACCATGCGCAGGAAGAACGCCAGGAAGGCCAGCAGCAGCACCGTGTAGGCCACGACGAACAGCGCCAGCGTCGTCGCCACCGAGGCGGCGGGCAGCAGCGACACCGCATCGGCCGTGCGCTGCAGGCCGTAGACGATCCACGGCTGGCGCCCGACCTCCGTCACCGTCCAGCCGGCCAGCACCGCGACGAAGCCCAGCGGCGACACCCACAGGCAGATCCGGTGGAACCAGCGCGCCGTGTACAGCCGCCCGCGCGAACGCAGCCACAGCCCGGCCAGGGCGATGGCGATGAACAGCATTCCGATGCCGACCATGATGCGGAAGGCGAAGAAGACGATGGTCACGGGCGGGCGGTCCTGCGGCGGCACCTCCTTCAGGCCCTTCACCTCGCCGTCCAGGCTGTGCGTCAGGATCAGGCTGCCGGCGCGGGGGATGGCGACCTCGGCGCGGTTGCGCTCGCCCGCCTCGTCGGGGATGGCGAAGAGGACGAAGGGGGCGCCGCGGTGCGTGTCCCACAGCGATTCCATGGCGGCGATCTTCATCGGCTGGTGCTTCAGCGTGTTCAGCCCGTGCAGGTCGCCGATCACCAGCTGCGCCGGCGCCGCCACCACGGCCATCCACATGGCCAGCGAGAAGGTGCGCCGCGCGAATTCCTCGTGCACGCCCAGCAGCAGGTACCACGCCGCCACCCCGGCGATGGCGAAGGCGGAGGCCAGCAGGGCCGCCACCACCATGTGCGCGAAGCGGTAGGGGAAGGAGGGGTTGAACACCGCCGCCCACCAGTCGGTGGCGATCACCCGCCCGTCCTCGACGGCGTAGCCGGCCGGCGTCTGCATCCAGGAATTGCCGGACAGGATCCAGAAGGCCGAGATGATGGTGCCCAGCGCCACCATGCAGGTGGCGAAGAAGTGCACGCGCGGGCTGACCCGCGTCCAGCCGAACAGCATGATGCCGAGGAACCCCGCCTCCAGGAAGAAGGCGGTCAGCACCTCGTAGCTGATGATCGGGCCCAGGAGGTTGCCGGTGAAGGAGGAGAAGCGCGACCAGTTGGTGCCCAGTTCGTACGACAGCACCAGCCCCGATACCACGCCGACGCCGAAGGCCAGCGCGAACACGCCGCTCCAGAACCGCGCGAGGCGGTAGGCCCCCTGCTCCCCCCAGAACAGCCAGCGCGCCTCCAGCATCGCCACGAACAGGCCGAGGCCGATGGTGAAGGTGGGGAACAGGATGTGGAAGCCGATCGTGAAGGCGAACTGCAGCCGGCTGAGCAGAAGAACGTCGAGGTCCATGGTGCCCTCCCGCCAGGGCAAACGGCAGGGCGGGCGGGGGGTTCCGGCTTCTTATGCCGGGAGAGGGAGGAATTCCGCCGAAGGCTGTGAGGGTTGGGGGGAGCAAGGTGTCGGCGAGGATCTGCGGCGCATCGGCTGGCGGGGAAAGCCGCGATCAATAAATCAGAGATTTAGAGATCAAGAGATTTTGAGGGTCTTGCGTCAGTCGCAGCTTCGCGCACAGCCACGGCGCAGCCGCGATCTCTTTGCCTCTGAATCTCTCAATCTCTATTTCTTGATCAGCACCTTTTCCGACAGCCTGGGCGCCGCTGATTCTCGGCAGGAACTTGCCCCCACCCTGCCCGCCTGCGGCGGGCTTCCCTCCCCCGCCGGAGGCGGGGGAGGGACAATATGTCACACCTTGTAGGCCACGCGCAGGCCGCCCCAATGGCGGCCGCGGACCATCACGGGGGCCGAGACGTCCTTCATCAGGGCGTACTTGCCGCCGCCCATGTCGCGGCGGTAGGTCTGCAGCAGGAACGGCTTGACGTTGCGGCCGGCGGACAGGCCGACGCGGTCGTTGAACATGCGGCGGTTGCGGCAGTTGGCGGCGTTCCACACCGGGTCCGGGCCCTGCGGCTGGCTGAATTTCCGGTTGTGGGTGGGCAGGAAGCCGTTGGTGTCCAGCGCCACGCAGAAGACGATGCGGTCGTTCTCCGCCAGGACCGGCTCCTGGATGCCCGGCAGGGTGCGGTCGAGGAAGTTGATGGCGCGGGTGGTGAACTGCTGCGGGTTGGAGCCCGGCACCGGCACGTAGGTCTGGTCGAACAGGTCGGACTCGTTGATCTCGCCGCGCGCCAGCGCGTCCTCGAAAGCGGCAGAGATCCTGGAGGCGGCCTGCTGGGCGGCGCGGATGTAGGGGGTGTCCACCGTCTCCACGTCCAGTTCGGCGGTGATGCCGATCAGGCGCTCGCTCATGCCCAGCAGGTTGTTGATGCGGTCGCGCGCCTGGCCCAGGTTCTCGTTGGAGAGCTGGACGCCGACCGCGAGGTCGCCGATCTCGCGCTCTAGCTCCAGGCAGTTGTCGCCGATCTCGGCGGCGGCGTGGTCGATCTTGTCGGTCTCGCTGTTCAGCTCCGTCATGGCGCGGCCGACCGTGTCGATGACGGCGCCGATGGAGGCCGTGCCCTCGCTGACCGCGCGCGCCTTGCTGGCCGAGGCGGAGCTTTCGGTCATCAGGCGCTGCGCCTGCTCGTTCAGGTACTTCAGCGTCGCGTCGATCTCGGCGGTGGCTTCCGACGTCTTGGTGGACAGCGCCTTCACCTCGCCCGCCACGACGGCGAAGCCGCGCCCGGCCTCGCCCGCGCGCGCCGCCTCGATCGTCGCGTTCAGCGCCAGCAGGTTGGTCTGCTTGGCGATGGCGTAGATCTCCTTGGCGACCTTGCCGACGCGCTCCAGCGCCTCGCGCAGGCCGGCGATCTGGCCCTCCATGCCGCCGACGGCGGCGACCAGGGAGTGGATGTCGGACAGCGACCGCTGGACGCGGTCGTGCGACGTCTCCACCTCCTGCCGGGCGCGTTCGGTCACCGTGCGGGCGATCGACGAGGCCGCGGCAATATTGCGGGTGCTGGTGGTCATCTTCGCGCCGGTGTCCCGGAGTTGGGCGAAGACTTCCGCCTGTTTGTTGATGCGACCGCTCACGTCCTCAACATGGCCGGCCACGTCCGCGATCTCGATACCGAGGGTTCCCGCTTCCGCAGCAATATCGGCGATGAGGTACGTGCGGTTGCCGAACGTGCTATCCATTATCGTCCGCCGCTTGTTTTTTTGTGGTGGAGAAAAGGTTCACTCCCCAAGTCAATTATTGCAACTTTCTTGCAAAATCGCAACATCGGACAGGCGTTCTATCCGGCACCCCGGACCAAAGTCGCACATAGGTTACGGCCCGTCGGCGGAAGGGATGAGTTCCTTTTGGTTGCAGCGCACCACCCGCCCCGTCCATCGGCGGGCAGGATCAGTCCTGTGATGCACCCGCGATGCGATTGTCCAGCCGCTCGTCCACCAGACCGGCCGGTTCCTGGTGGATGATCACCTCGGCGTTGGGGAAGGCGGCGCGCAGTTCGTGCTCGACCGCGTCGGTGATGTCGTGCGCCTGCACCACGTTGATCGTGGGGTCCAGCTCCAGGTGCAGCTCGATGAAGACACCGGTGCCGGTGGAGCGCGTGCGCAGGTCGTGCATGCCCTTCGCACCGGGGTGCGCGGCCACCAGGGCGGCGATGCGCGTCCGCTCCGCCTCCGGCAGTTCGCGGTCCATCAGCACGTTCAGCGCCGCCATGGCCACGCCCCGGGCGCCGTGCAGCAGGAAGGCGGCGATGCCCAGGCCGAACAGCGGGTCGATGGCGCTCACCCCGGTCCAGGCGGTGAGCAGCAGTGCGGCGATGACGGCCGAGTTCATCAGCAGGTCGCCGGCGTAGTGCAGCCGGTCGGCGCCGATGGCGACGGAGCCGGTGCGCGCCACCACGTGGCGCTGGTAGGTGACCAGCCCGGCGGTCAGCACGATGGAGAGCACCATCACCGCGATGCCGATGGCGCCCTGCGTCACCGGCTGCGGCGTGATGACGCGGCGCACCGCCTCGATGGCCAGGAAGGCGGCCGAGCCGCCGATGAACGCCGCCTGCGCCAGCGCCGCCAGCGCCTCCGCCTTGCCGTGGCCGTAGCGGTGCGCGGAGTCGGCCGGGCGCAGGGCATGGCGCACGGCCAGCAGCGTCACCACGGACGCCATCAGGTCGGTCGAGGAATCGATGAGCGAGGAGAGGATGCTCACCGATTCCGTCACCAGATAGGCGGCCAGCTTGGCGACGATCAGCGTCAGCGCCACGCCGACGCTGGCGTAGGTCGCCCGCTGCCGCAACCGGCCGCCGTCGGACGTCGGCGCCTCCATGGCCGTTCCCCCACTCTCGGATCGTTGGGCGGGGTTTTACGGGTACAGGCGCTGGGTCGTCCACCCCTCTCCGGCGCGCAGGAACAGAATTCTCTCATGCAAGCGGAAGGGGCGGTCCTGCCAGAACTCGATGCGCTCGGGCAGGACGCGGAAGCCGGTCCAGTGCGGCGGGCGCGGCACGTGGCCGAGGGCGTGCTTGGCGGCGAACTGCGCCACGCGCTTCTCCAGCTCCCACCGGCCCTCCAGCGGGCGCGACTGCTGCGAGGCCCAGGCGCCGATGCGGCTCTCGCGCGGGCGCGACTCGAAATAGGCGTCGGCCTCGGCGTCGGTGACCGTCTCCACCGCCCCCTCCACCCGCACCTGCCGGCGCAGCGACTTCCAGTGGAAGCACAGGGCGGCGTTGCGGTTGGCCAGCATCTGCTCGCCCTTGCGGCTTTCGGTGTTGGTGTAGAAGACGAAGCCGCGGGCGTCGCAGCCCTTCAGCAGGACCATGCGCACCGACGGCCGGCCCTCGGCGTCGGCGGTGGCCAGCGCCATGGCGTTGGGGTCGTTCGGCTCGCTCTTCTCGGCTTCGGCCATCCAGGCGGCGAAGGCCGCGTAGGGGTCCCGTTCGTCAAGGTCGCTCATCTCTGCCGTCCTTCTCGCTGCCGGTTCTTCTTTGTCATTGGCCAATTCACACGGAGCATAGGTTAGCCTATACCAATGTCCATCGCGCCGTGGCCCCGCCGGACGATGGATGGGGGGAAGACCGCGGGCAACCTGTCGAGGCAAGCATCGATGTTCGCTAAGAAGCTCATTCCCGTGATCGCGGCCGCCGCCCTGCTGGCCGGCTGCCAGACCGGCGGCACGAAGGAGACCGTCGGCACCGTCGGCGGCGCCATCGCCGGCGGCGTGATCGGTTCGCAGTTCGGCGGCGGCACCGGCAAGCTGGTGACCACCGGCGTGGGCACCCTGCTGGGCGCCTTCATCGGCCGCGAGATCGGCGGTTCGCTCGACAAGGCCGACCAGCAGTACGCCTCGCAGGCGGCCAGCCGCGCCTACGCCGCCCCGGTGGGCGAGCGCATCGCCTGGAATAACCCGCAGTCGGGCAACGCCGGCACCATCACCTCCACCCGCGACGGCTACGACAGCCGCGGCCATTACTGCCGGGAGTACCAGCAGACGGTGACCGTGAGCGGCCGGACGGAGCTGGCCTATGGAACCGCTTGCAAACAGCCCGACGGAACGTGGAAGATCGTGAACTGATTCCGACACTTCCGCCTTGCCCCCGCCCTGCGGGGCGGGCGCTTTGCCCCGGCTGACGGGGCGGGGATTCGTCTGCACGTGGCCAACATCCGCGATCCGTATCACGTCCTCGGCGTCTCGCGCTCCGCCAGCGCCGAGGACATCAAGAAGGCGTATCGCAAGCTCGCCAAGGAACACCACCCCGACCTCAAGCCGGGGAACGCCGGCAACGAGGAGCGGTTCAAGGAGATCTCCGCCGCCTATTCGGTGCTGTCGGACCCGGAGAAGCGCGCCCGCTTCGACCGGGGGGAGATCGACGGCTCGGGTGCGGAACGGCACTCCGGCCACCGCTCCTATTCCTCCTCCTCGGCGCGCGGGCGCACGCACGCGCGGCATCAGGCGGAGGATCCCTTCGCCAAGTTCGACGGCAACGACGACTGGTTCTCCGACCTGTTCAGCGGCGGCCGGCGGAAGCGGCCGGAGGGCGGCGGGGCCGGCGTCAAGGCCAAGGGCACCGACATCGCCTATTCCGTCACCGTGCCGTTCATCGAGGCGGCGGTGGGGTCGAAGCGGCGCATCAGCCTGTCCAGCGGCAAGAGCATCGACGTCGCCATTCCGCCGGGCACCGAGAACGAGCAGAAGCTGCGCCTGAAGGGCCAGGGCCTGCCCGGGCTGGGTGGCATGCCGGCCGGCGACGCCATCGTCGAGGTGCACGTCGAGCCGCACCCGCACTTCACCCGCCAGGACGGCGACATCCACGTGGAGGTGCCGGTGACGCTGAACGAGGCGATCCTTGGCGCCACCATCCGCGTGCCCACTGTCAGCGGCCCGGTCGCCGTGAAGGTCCCGCCCGGCTCCAACACCGGGTCGGTCCTGCGCCTGCGCGGCAAGGGCGTGGTCAGCCAGAAGACCAAGCAGACCGGCGACCAGTACGTGAAGCTGAAGGTCGTCCTGCCCGACCCGCCCGACGCCGAACTGGTCCAGTTCATGGAGAAGTGGGCGGCGAAGCGCAGCTACGACGTGCGCAAGAAGGCCGGGCTGGAATAGCGCCGGCCCTCACTACTTTTGAGGCGTACTTACGGACGCGGACCATTCATTTGGAGAGGAGATTGCGTCTTGTCGGACCAAAAAATACTCATTCCTCGGGCCTCCGATAAGGAGGTAATCGGCTTCTTTATGGAATTTATGCCTTTGATAAATGCGGCCTCAGTTCGAGTCCATCAGATCGGCCGATATGCCCCCTTGGAAATTTCTGCTTCTGACGAAAAATCCTTAAATAACATTTCCGATCCGGACAAATACACGCTAAAAACAGTGCAAGCAATGCACAATGGATACGGACTATCGTATATATCTGGCGCGGCCAACGAACAAAGCCACAATTTCCATTTTGACCAACTAGCGATCCATTTCAATAACAATAGCACTAGCCTCTCAGGAGAGCCACTCAATAATTTGCATAAGCTTATTAATCAGTACTTTCTTGCTAAGGCACGACATGCTGCTCCATTGTTTGGAGATCCGGAGGCATTCCAAACTGTCATTACATCCCATCAGACGATATTGACAAGGCTGGAAAGTAGCCTTGCAAATGTTGCCGATAATTTTGCGAGAGAAAGGCTGGCGCTAGAGTCTAAAAACTCTGAATACAAGGCGCATTTATCTGCGGAATTTGATCGCGAGAAAGAGATACTCCATAGTGAATACAGAAAAAAGGAGGAGACTCTTCGGGCGGCAGAGGAGTCACTCGAAGAGAGAAAGAAGCAACTTGACGACCGCGACAACACTCATGCGCGCAGAAAAATTAGGGAAGACCTGAAGAAGAGAATTGACGACCACAGCAAGGCATTTCAGCTCACAAAAGGAACGAAGTCGCTGAGGACGCCCATCCATATTTCAGTTCTTTTGTCGCTCGCATTGCTTGGAACTCTCATTTCCTATTATGGATACATTGCCGCAACCACTCCCACTTCAGCGTCAGGACTCACAGATATTGCCCTGCTCGTAGTTAAGCCTCTTGGCTTAACGATTGCCTTCCTTGGCCTGCTAACGTGGTATCTGCGGTGGATGAATCGATGGTTCGAAAGGCATGCGGAGGCGGAGTTCCAGCTCAAACAGTTCGAACTGGATGTTGACCGCGCAAGTTGGGTTGTCGAGACGGCATTGGAGTGGCGTCATGAACAGCATGCAGCCATGCCTGACCATCTGATTGAGAGCATTTCTCGGAATTTGTTCTCAAAGTCGGACAAAGACGAAGGCGCAGACATGCACCCCGCGGATTATCTCGCCTCAGCGCTGCTTGGCCGGGCATCGGGGTTGCGGCTTAAACTGCCTGGCGGAGAGATCGAGTATGGCGCTAAAGCCCTCAAAGAGGCTCGCGCCACGGCCGATAAGGCGGAGCAGGGTTAACGCACCATTTATCTGTTATTCACCGCCCCGACGCGGGAGCGGTTGGAGGTGCAGGGAAGCCGGGCTGGAATAGCGCCGGCCCCATCCCTTTCTTTCTGGATATGGCTTTTTTGTTAGCGAAAGGGCGGAGGCAGCAAACCTCCGTCTGATGGACTTACCTCGTCCGCGCCGTCATGTATCGACTCGCAACCAATCAAAAGCGCGCGAGGCGATCGACATGCGGTTCAGCGACATCCGGATCCTGTACAAGGTGCTCACCGTCGTCGGCCTGATGGCGGCGATCATGGCGGTGATCAGCGTCATCAGCGTCAACGGCCTCAAGGAGCTCACCGCCGACACCCAGTTGGTCGAGGAGGCCAGCGGCGAGGCGCTGACGGGGGCGCGGGTCAACCAGAACGTCATCGCGCTGAACCGTGCCGAGTTCCGCGTTGCCGCCGACCCGTCGCCGGGCCAGCTCTCCGAGGTGGAGTCGGTCGTCCGCGAGCAGCGCCAGCAGCTGGAGGAGCGGCTGACGCAGCTGAAGGGCAGCGCCGACGGGCGCCAGATGGACCTGCTGCGCGGCGTCGACGCGGCCTATGCCGACTACCTCAGGGAACTCGCCGACACGCTGGCGGTGGCCAGGCGCAACGGCGCCCAGATCACCAACGACAAGGCCCGCCAGGAGATCGTCGACTCCGCGCTGGATTCGCGCGCCGCGGCGACGAAGCTGCAGCAGGCCATGAGCACCTACAACCAGTATTCCGACAAGAAGGCGGAGACCATCGTGCAGGCCGCCGACGACCACGCGCGGGAAATCCAGGCGCTGGTCATCGCCGTCGCCGTGGCCGGCATCCTGGGCGGCATCGCCGTCGGCTACCTGATCGCGCAGTTCGGCATCGGGCGGCCGGTGGCGGCGTCGGTCGACAGCCTGAAGCGGCTGGCCGACGGCGACACCACGGTCGCCATCCACGGCCTGGAGCGCAAGGACGAGATCGGCGCCATCGCCGGCACCATGCAGGTCTTCAAGGAGAACCTGATCCGCAACCACCGCATGGAGGAGGAGGCCAAGCTGGCCGAGCAGCGCGCCGCCGAAGAGAAGAAGCGCGCGATGAACCAGCTGGCCGACCGCTTCGAAAGCTCGGTCAAGGGGGTGGTCGGCGCCGTGTCCTCCTCCGCCACGCAGCTCCAGGGCAACGCGCAGAGCATGTCGTCGGTGGCCGAGGAGACGACCCGGCAGGCCTCCGCCGTTGCCGCCGCCACCGAGCAGGCCTCCGCCAACGTGCAGACCGTCGCGGCGGCCGCCGAGGAGCTGGCCGGCTCGATTGCCGAGATCGCGCGTCAGGTCGAGGAATCGGCCCGCATCACCCAGACCGCCGTCGAGGAGGCCGAGCGCACCAACACGATGGTGGAGGGGCTGGCCGATGCCGCGCAGAAGATCGGCACGGTCGTCCAACTGATCAACGACATCGCCGGGCAGACCAACCTGCTGGCGCTGAACGCGACGATTGAGGCGGCGCGCGCCGGCGAGGCGGGCAAGGGGTTCGCCGTCGTGGCGAGCGAGGTGAAGTCGCTGGCCAACCAGACCGCCAAGGCCACCGAGGACATCTCCAGCCAGGTGATGGCGATCCAGAAGGAGACCATGGACGCGGTGGGCGCCATCCGCTCCATCGCCGAGACGGTGCAGAAGGTGAACCAGATCGCCACCGGCATCGCCTCGGCCGTCGAGGAGCAGACCGCCGCCACCGGCGAGATCTCCCGCAACGTGCAGCAGGCGGCGGAGGGGACGACGGAGGTCACCCGCAACATCAGCGGCGTCAATCAGGCGGCGCTGGAGGCCGGCGGGGCCGCCAACGAGGTGCTGCGCGCGGCGTCGGACCTGACCACCCAGTCGGCGACGCTGGCCCGGCAGGTGGACGACTTCATCCGGACCATCCGGGCGGCGTGAGCGCTTGCAATCAAGCCCTCCCCCAGCCCCGCTGGGGGAGGGAGGGGCCCAAGCGAAGCTTGGGAGGGTGGGGGCAAGTTGTTACTGAGGATCCGCGAGGTTACGGCTGGCGGCCCGAGTACGAATTTAAAACACAGAGATTCAGAGATACAGAGACAAAGAAAATCGTGGCTGCGCTACGGCTCCGCACGAAGCCTCGCGCCAAGGCACGATCTTTAAAGTCTCTCAATCTCCAAATCTCTTATTTCCCAACCAGCCCCTTCATCGCCAGCCAGGACGCCGCTGATCCTCGCGAGCTAAGGCTCACATCAGGGTGTGTTCGATGAGGATCTTGGCGCCGATGGCGATGAGGCCGAGGCCGCCGATGAGTTCGGCGCGCTTGCCGAACAGCGGACCGGCGGCGCGGCCCATCAGCACGCCGCCCGACGCGAGGCCGAAGGTGACCAGCCCGATCAGCACGCAGATGCCGACGATGTCGACGTCCATCACCGCCAGCGTGACGCCCACCGCCGCCGCGTCGATCGACGTCGCCACCGCGGTGAGGAAGAGCTGGGCGAGGCCCTGGCGGCCGCAGGAGACTTCACCATCCTCGTCCGCGTCGTCGGAAAAGCTCTCCCACAGCATCTTGCCGCCGATGCCGAGCAGCAGCAGGAAGGCGATCCAGTGGTCCACCGCCTCCACGTAGGCGGCGAAGGTCAGGCCCAGCGCAAAGCCCAGCATGGGCATGGCGAGCTGCACGCCGCCGAACATGATGCCGACGCGCAGCGCCTCCCAGGCACCAGGGCGGCGCAGCACGGCGCCGGTGCCGAGCGCGGCGGCGAAGGAATCCATCGACAGGCTGAAGGCGAGGACGAGCGCGGTCGCGAAACTCATGGATCAGGCCGCCGACGGTGGTGCATGCGACAGGGACCGCCCCGCGGCGGTTGGCGGACGGATAGCAGAACATGAACAGCTGTTCAAATGCTATCGCCGGCTCCCTTGATCCAGCGCAATGGGGTGGGGTTTGCGCCGGCCTACGGCTGGACCCGGCGCTCCCGGCTGGGGCGCAGCGGCACCGGGCCGGCCCCGGCGCCCGTGCTTTCGCCCACGCCCTCGCCCACGCTTTCATCCGACAGCAGCGCCTTCAGCGGGATGCCCAGCATGTCCTGCTGGTTCTGCTCGGCGGCGTCGAGGATCTGCGAGGTGCGCTCCTGCCAGGGCAGCTCCAGCCCGCCCAGGCCCTTGACCGAGCCGCGCAGGCCGATGCCAAGCGCCTTCATCAGGTCGAACAGGGTCGATTCCCCCAGGTCGCGGGTGATGACCCAGGAATCGCGCGTGGTGTGCGCCACCCAGTGCGCGTCGCGCAGCTGCTCCAGGATACCGTCGATCAGCACCGCGCCCACCGGCACCCGCCCGACGATGGTGCGGCGGCGCAGGCCCACGCCCAGACGGCTGGCGTCCATCAGTTCGTGCAGGACGGCGAGCGCCAGCCCCAGGCGCTGGGCCGGCAGCAGCCCCTCCGGCCCGCTGCGGGTGATGCGGCCGGCGCGCCATTCCGGCAGCGCGGCCGTGATGACCGCGCCGAACAGCACGGTAGACCACGCGATGTACAGCCAGAACAGGAAGATCGGCACGGTGGACAGCGCACCGTAGATGGTCTGGTAGGCGGGATACTCGCGCATGTACCAGGCGAACAGCGCCTTCGACCCCTCCAGCAGCAGCGAGCCGAAGACGCCGCCGCACAGGGCGTCCAGCAGGTCCACGGTACGGTTGGGGATCACGAGGTAGAGCAGCGTGCAGCCGATCACCTGAAGGAAGAAGGGCAGCACGCCGGCGAACCCGGCCACCGGATCCGCCAGCTCCTCCAGATGCACGAGCTGCAGCGCCGACCAGAGCGAGCCGGACAGCGACAGGCTGGCCCCGGCGAACAGCGGCGTCAGCGACACGATGGCCCAGAACGACAGGATGCGGGTGACGAGCGAGCGCGGCTCCTTCACGCGCCAGATGGCGGCGAACGAGCCCTCGATCGTCCAGATCAGCAGCACGGCCGACACCGCCAGCCCGATGACACCGAAGATCGGCATCTGCCCGGCGTTGGCCATGAAGTGGCCGAGGTATTCCAGGATGGCGTCGCCGATCTGCGGCACCAAGTTGCGGAAGATCAGTTCCTGCACGCGGGTCTGCAGCGCGCTGAACGCCGGGAAGGCCGAGAAGATGGCGAAGCCGATGGTCATCATCGGCACGATGGCCAGCAGCGACGTGTAGGTCAGCGACGCCGCCGTCTGGAAGCAGTTGTCGTTGTAGAAGCGCAGCGCCGAATAGCTGATGAAGCCCCACACCTCCCGCGCCATCTGCATGAGGTGCTTCGGGCGGTAGCCGTCGCGCTTGTCCGCGGTGGGCGCCGTCATGCCAGTTCTCCCGCGGTGGTTGCCTGTGTGGTTGACCGTATGCCGCCCCGTCCGGTTTGACCGGGCGGGGGTTTCGTGTAGGATGCGCCGCACTTTTTCATGTATCGACGAACACCAAGGAAAACGAGGTCCGGATGTCGAACCCGAAGCCGCTCATGGAAGGCAAGCGCGGCCTGATCATGGGCGTCGCCAACGACCGCTCGATCGCCTGGGGCATCGCCCAGGCCGCCGCCCAGCACGGCGCCGAGCTGGCCTTCACCTACCAGGGCGACGCGCTGCTGAAGCGCGTGAAGCCGCTCGCGGATTCGGTGGACGCCAAGCTGGTGCTGCCGTGCGACGTCACCGACGAGGCGAGCATCGACGCCACCTTCGCGGCCATCGAAGCGGAATGGGGCAAGCTCGACTTCCTGGTCCATGCGATCGCGTTTTCCGACAAGAACGAGCTGGACGGCAAGTACCTCAACACCACGCGCGGCAATTTCCTCCGCACGATGGACATCTCCTGCTACTCGTTCACCGCGGTGAGCCAGCGGGCCGTGCCGCTGATGCGCGACGGCGGCAGCCTGCTCACGCTGTCCTACTACGGTGCCGAGCGCGTGATGCCGCACTACAACGTGATGGGCGTCGCCAAGGCGGCGCTGGAGGCGAGTGTACGCTATCTCGCCGTCGATCTGGGAGGCCAGAACATCCGCGTCAACGGGATTTCCGCCGGCCCCATCAAGACGCTGGCCGC